>Ga0226835_1000046_pt1 | contig 261692 bp, 220 predicted proteins | sample LAC_MetaG_1_FD_163627 | JGI IMG/M metagenome (GOLD analysis project Ga0226835, IMG submission 163627) | Anaerobic ammonium oxidizing microbial communities from anammox membrane bioreactor (MBR) in UC Berkley, California, United States -... | ecosystem: Engineered > Bioreactor > Anaerobic >...
CTTTGCACAGGTATCGTTGGCTGCCGGACGGATTACGCCCGACTTTGACCTGTCGTTCGGTTCGTTGGCAGTGGGGACATTGGCTCATGCCCTCATTTTACCCATACCCTGTCCTTTTGCCACTCCCGAATCATAGGTTCGCTTGACAGCCGTGCGCGCGACGGATTCAAGCGTTACGGCGTCCAGACTCTCAAGATATGTGATAGAGGACAACAATTTTACGGCAGGGTGCATTTGATCTGAATTGGGCATGGTATTTCCCCTGAACGATTGGCATTTGAACCCCTCAGCAGAGTTTATGTTGTTGTTGGACAGCCTGTTAAGCACTATACTGAAGAAAAATATGAGTTTAACCGTGGTGTGCTGTGACTCTCCGAAACAGGCTGGGCCTGCTGTTCTTATCCTTCTTGATTCTAGTGACGATCTCCGTGGTGGCAACCGCGTGGATGGTGCGCGATCAGGATCAGGACGCGCTGGTGATCAATCTGGCTGGACGCCAGCGTATGCTCGTGCAGCAGATCATCAGCCAGACGCTGCAAATCCAAGCGGGCCAAAACCCGGACGAACACAGACAAATTCTGCGTGACGCAACAACTGTGTTTGATCAAACACTCACCGCGTTGATTGCCGGTGGCGAAACGCAGTATCTGCCGGGTCAGACGGTTCCCATACCGGCAGCCGGATTGGAGACCATCCGGGCTGAACTGCGCGACCTCCAGCAGCGTTGGACCATGTTCCAGGATGATTTGCACATCATTGAAACGGCATCACCCGGCAGCGCCAGCTTTGACACCGCGATTCAGTCTCTACAGGCGCTTGCGCCGCAGTTGGTTCGGCAGGCGGACGAGATTGTGCGGTTATACGAGGCAGAGTCGGAGCGCAAGCTGGCGTATTTGGGGTGGATACAAGCTGGTTTTTTCTTGTGCGCAGTCGGACTGTTGGTGATCGGCGTAGTGATGATCCGGCGCGCAATCATGACCCCACTGCAAACACTTAAGAACGCAGCACAACAGATCGGGCAGGGTGACCTCGACAGTCCGGTACAGATCGCTGGCCCGCCTGAATTCACAGATCTGGCGACCAGCGTCGATACCATGCGCGCCCAGCTAAAGACCTTAACCGGAGAACTTGAGGCACGAATCTACCAGCGCACGCGCGAATTGACCGCCCTGTACGACGTGATCCGCGAGATTTCGTCGCATTTGGATATCGCGCACGTTCTGGACTCAGTGACCGCTAAGGCTCGCGATCTGCTCGATAGTGATGTCGCGTGCCTGTGTTTGCTGGATAGTGCGGGCGAGTCGTTGATGCTCAAGGCGTATAACGGTCCTCAGGATGCGGTATGTGGCAGTTGTGTGCTGGCGAAACACTCGGTTGCGGCGCAGGTTTTGGGCCGTGAGGAAGCCATGATTTGTGACGTAGGCGGCTGCCAGACGGTGGCCCCGGACTATCGGGCCAGCCACCTTGCCGCGCCGCTGCAGGTGGGGGAACGCGTGATCGGGGCGTTATGTGTTGGCAGCACACGGGCGGCCACTTATTCTGATGAGCAGGTCCGACTGCTGACCGAACTGGCGAACTCAACAGCAATCGCGCTGGAAAATGCGCGGCTGTATGAGCAGGCCGAACGTGTGGCAGCATTGGAAGAACGCCAGCGTATTGCCGCCGATATACATGACGGGCTGGCCCAGACGCTCAGTTATGTCAGGCTCAAAACCGGTCGCCTGGCGGATCTGATCGCGCGCGATGCAGATGAGCAAGCGGCACAGGAATTGACCCTGATTAGCGCTGCGGTAGACCGTGCCGATCACGAAGTGCGCCAGTCGATCGCCAGCTTGCGGGCTGTTCCGGTTCTGGATCGCACATTGCAGGAGCATCTTGCTGACGTTGTCGCCGATTTCACCCAATCCGTCCCCGAAGTTGCAATTGATGTTGTGAGCGCGGATGATCACGATGTGGTCCTGGAAAGTGACGCGATGGCCCAGGTGCTGCGTGTGGTTCAGGAAGCCTTGCAGAATGCGCGCCGCCATGCCAGCGCGTCCCGCGTTACGATCCGGTTGGAGCGCCAGGGAGCAGTCTATCGTGTTATGATCCATGATAATGGCTGCGGGTTTGATCCCAGCGCCGTGAACGGCAAAGGGCACTTTGGACTGAGCATCATGCAGGCACGTGCGGCACGCATTGGCGGCGATCTGATGATTGAGGCAGCGCCGGGACAGGGCACGCACGTGATTCTGGCATGGCCTGTACAACAGGCGATGCCTGCGTAGTTAGTGGAGCTAGACAAATGGACCCTATTCGCGTTTTATTGGTCGATGATCATGCCCTGTTTCGTGAAGGGTTGGCAAGCATCATCACGGGCCAGCCCGATATGGTTATCGTGGGGCAGGCTGACGATGGGCTGGAAGCGCTGGTCAAGGCGCAGGAATTGAAACCCGACCTGATCCTGATGGATATCACCATGCCCGGTGGCAGCGGCCTGGAAGCAACACACAAGATCAAGGCAGCCTTGCCGGACACGGTGATCGTGGTGCTGACGGTCCACAGTGACGAAGAAAAGTTGTTTGAAGCGATCAAGAACGGCGCACAGGGATACCTGCTCAAGAATATCCGCTCCGAAACCATGCTGGACTTGATTCGCGGTGCGCTGCGCGGCGAAGCGGCCATCACACCGGTGCTTGCCGGTCAGATACTCGAAGAATTCCGTCGCCTGAGTCGCAACCTCCCCGACGAGATGGGCGAGCCAGTCGAAACGTTGACGTTCCGCGAACAGGAAGTTCTGGCGCAGGTGGCGACCGGGGCGAGCGACAAAGAGATCGCCGAGCAGTTCAATATCAGCCTGCATACCGTCAAAAGCCATATGCGCAACATTCTCGCCAAGCTGCATGTCAACAGTCGCTACAAAGCCGCCTGGTACGCCCGGTACAAGGGGTTGGTGTAAACGGATCCATTCCTCCTCTAGACGATACGAATTAATCCCTGCCTCATAGGAGCGATGAAGCCGTACACCCCATCGCTCTTTTTTCATGCTGCTATCCCCCTGAAGAACGTTACATCAGAAGAACAAAACGATTACACTAAAAGTAAACGGTTCGATAGCAGAAACCCAAAGGAGGGAAAGCTCATGTCTCAGAAAATATTGCAGGTCAATTTTAAGTTCAGTGTGTCAAAAGCGGAGTACGAGCAGGTGTGCTTGCCAGAAGCTCCGAATCTTGCAGCTGCTCCTGGTTTGCGTTGGAAGGTGTGGATCATGAACGAGGTGGAACGTGAGGCAGGGGGGATTTACCTGTTCGATGATGAGACCTCACTGCAATCGTTCGTCGAGCCGCTCAAGGCTATGTTGGATGCTCCCATCTTCAGTGATATCCGTATGACAACGTTTGATATTTTGGAGGCACTCACCCTGATCACACGCGGTCCTATTCAGGAAACTGCTCAGATATAACGCTGAAGGACCGGTCAAGTCCGAAAACTTCTGTAAAAGTGGAGACGTGGCATCGGATTAGACAGCCTTCCTCTGAAATGATGTAGGTTCGGGTGAACTGGGCGACAACTCCAGCTCCCGTCGTAAGCGGCGCAGCATGGCAAGCTCCAGGTCGGTCATGCGCACACGCTGCCAGCGCTCACTGGCCTGCCAGAGCGTGGCAAAGACCAGCTTCAAGCAACTGCGCTCATCGAAGAAGCGCGGGATGGTTTTGGTGCGGCGGCGCTGCTCGGCGAAGGCCCGCTCAATCAGGTTGGTAGTCCGAATGCGCCGGTGATGCAAAGGCGGGCAGCGTAGGAAGGCCAGGCACGCTTCCAGGTCATCGAGCAAACAGGTGATCGCTGACGGGTAGAGCTGCTCATAGGTGTCGAAGAAGTCTTTCAGCAACCGGTCCGCCGTAGGCCGGTTGGGCGCATTCCAGATCGCCTGCAATCGCTGCTTCACCTCGGGTTGAGCCGACAGCGGGACTTTGTCGAGGATGTTGCGGGTCTTGAGCATCACGCAGCGCTGGCGCAGGCTTTTGGGCCAGACTTCCTCGACTGCCGCAATCACCGCTGGCGCACCATCCGTTGTGACCAGCGTCGGGGTGGGCAGGCCGCGTTTGGTCATGTGACGGATGAACTCACGCCAACAGGACAGGCTTTCTTTATTGCCCAACGCCATGGGCAGCAGCACCTTACTTCCATCCCGGCAAATCGCCCAGGCGCACAGCAGCGCTTCTTTCACGTTGCCCTGCCGCCGCAGACTCTCATACACCGCATCCAGAAAGACGTATTCGACCTCGAACTCCGCCAGGCTCCGCACGCAGAAACGTTGGTAATCTTCCCACAGGCTGTCGGTGATCTCGCTGATGGCGGTGCGGCCCAGCAAGGGTTCACCGGTCACTGGATCCCGGAAGGCGTCTTCCACGTCACGCGTCGACAGACCACGGGTGTACATCTGCAGCACCAGGTAATCCAGCACATCCGTGTTGCCCTTGAAGAACTCCATCAGCCGGGAACGATACGGCTGTTCGCTGTCGCGCACCTGGGGCACCGCCAGGGCGATCTCGCCCTCCGCACTGCGCATTCGACCCGGCTTGTAGCCGTTGCGATACCCGACCGCCTCTTCCTGGCGTTCGTACCGGTCGCGCCCCAGAAAGTCGGTCACTTCTTGCTCGAGCGCTTCCTGGGCCACCATCTGTGCCGCCAGCTTCAGAAAGTCGCTGGCCGGTTGCTCGCTCTGCTGGTACCCGCCCTGCAAGTACCCTTCCAACAGTTGCCGGATCCGCTCACTCGGCGGTATCTTCATGCTCATGGCGTGTGCTCCCTTTCCCCTCGCGGGATTCGTTCTCAGACAAACGAATGGTAGCTCACGCCTCCTTGTTTTTACAGAAGTATACGGACATTACCACTGGTTACCGTAGGGGAGACCGTAGGTAGTCGTCAACAATTTCTTTATCTCGCCCATCTTTTCGCGCAGGTTTTAGGCGCATCGGTTTCTGCCGTAGATGCTGTTTTCCACCCCTAAGTGAGGTCACGAATTCTGCCTGGAGTAGCGTGCAGAGAGACAAATTCACAGATGTTTCATGAATGGAACATACTCTGCCGTCGTAGTTTTGTTGCGCATTCTGTCGTTCTGCCTATCATAGTAAGAACGGCGTAATGTAGCGCCATTTCCGTGGTATTGGGCAGACTTAGCTGCCTTTGTGGATGCCCGTGATTTCTGTTTTTCAGAGACTATCTTTTTCAAGGGTGGGTCATGTCGATCAGCTCCCTCGGCTTTCAACATTTGTCTGTTCGTTCCGCCGCTGACATTCACGAACTTTTCCGTCTTCTGGGATATCCAGTGTATGAGCCAGAGCCGTTCGAAGGCCCTGATCTTGACGAATTGGAGCTCGACGACGTAGATCGCGCATCTGTTCAGCGCGCCTACGTCGTGTCCAATCTCGACAACCACGCGGTCTATCTGTACGAGGTCGATGATCTTCGCCAAACGCGACTGCGCGGACTGGCCTGGAACGCTCTCCAGCGCGGGACCGCGCTGCTTGTGGTAACCCGTGACTATCGCGAGATTGTCTTCGCTCACCCTCGGTTTGTCGGCACCCCCACCAAGAGCAATGTGCGCGTGGACAAGCTGAAGATGATCGTCAGCGATCCAACACGCCACGACCTCGACACCCTGAACGCTATTCACGCCCACCGGCGTACCGGCCAGCAGGTCTATGAAGCGCAAGCCGAAGCCTTCAACGTCACCAGGATCACCAAACGCTTCTATGACGAGTACAAGGCGCACTACGACCTCGCGCGGGACGCTATTCGCCGCTACAACAAGGGCATTCCCGAATTCCAGAACGCCGATCAGGAAGCGAAGCTGCACGCCTTCACTCAGCGTTTGCTGGGGCGGTTGATGTTTCTCTATTTCCTTCAGCGCAAGGGATGGCTTGGCGGACAGAAGCGCTTCCTGGGCGATCAGTTTATCGACACCGTGCGACGCCATGCCGGTGAGTTCCGGGGTGATCAGGAGACGTTTTACTACTACACCGAAGTTCTCGAGCCGCTGTTTTTTGAAACGATGAACACGCGGCGGCTCGATAACACTACACGCTGGCCAGGTGTGCGGATTCCCTATCTCAACGGTGGGTTGTTCGATAAATCACGTGATCCGGAAGGCGTGATTATTCTGCCAGACTCGTTATTTGATCCAAATAGCAGCGATGGCTTGCTCGCTTTTTTCAACCGCTACAACTTCACCATTGCCGACGATACCCCGCTTGAACAAGACGTGGCCGTTGATCCGGAAATGCTCGGCAAGGTCTTTGAAAACATGCTCGAAGAGCGTGACCGGGGCCAGACCGGCAGCTTCTACACGCCGCGCACGATTGTGTCGTACATGTGCCAGGAAGCGTTGGCCGGATACCTCGAAGAGAGCGCGAATATCCCACGCGAGACTACCCGCGCCCAGTTTGATCCCGACACTGATGTAGCCCTCACGCCAGAAGAAGCGCAGCGCATAAGCGCCGCGCTCGACACCCTGACCGTGCTCGATCCGGCGGTCGGCAGCGGCTCATTCCTGATCGGGATGCTGGGAGAGATCATCCTGCTGCGCCGAGCTTGTGCCAGTGCGCTGGGCGTTGAGGTCAATGCGGCGGTTGTAGCTGATTGGAAAGAAGCGATCATCCGCGACACGCTTTACGGCGTAGACATCAAGCCGGAAGCGATTGAGATCGCTCAGCTTCGGCTCTGGCTGGCGCTGGTCGTGGACCAGACTATCGAACAGGCGCGCCCCTTGCCTAACCTGGACTACAAGCTCATGGCGGGCAACAGCCTGATCGAGACTATCGACGGCGAGCCGGTTCTCACTAAGAGCGCGACTGCCCTCTTGCGTGGCGAAGAGTCTGCCATGCAGCTCTCCAACCCGGCAGGCACGCAGATAGGAATGAGGCTCTTTGAAAGTGAACGCCAAACTCAACAAGCGCGGGTGGAACTCGATATGCTGCGACAGCAGTTCTTCCGCGCCAGCCCGGAAGAACGTCGTCAGTTGCGCGACAAAGTCACTACTCAGGAACGGCGGATTGTTTTTTCCAGCCTGAGAGAAAAAGCTGAAGCGCTGCAGGCGCAGATCGATCACCTGGGCAAGAAAGCAGGACTCGCTGGCGGACGGCTGGGACGTGCTGACCAGCGCAAGCTCGAAGACGCCAGCGCCAGGTTAACGCGCATAACCGATTTACAGGAAACAATGCGCAACCCGGAAGCCGCGCTGCCGTTCTTCCTTTATCGCCTGCACTTCAGCGAGGTCTTCACGCGCAAAGGCGGATTCGACGTGGTGGTCGCCAACCCGCCCTATGTACGCATGGAAGCCATCACCGACCAGAAGCCAGAACTGCAAGCATCTTATCCTGAGGTGTACACCGGTACGGCAGATTTATATGTGTACTTCTTCGCACGGGGCATTCAACTGCTCAGGTCGCATGGCCAGATCACCTACATCGCGCCGAACAAATGGCTGCGAGCAGGCTACGGCGAGAAGCTGCGTGAGCATTTCGTCAACTCCGTGCACATCGAGCAAATCATTGATTTTGGCCACGCGTCGATTTTCAAGGGTACGGATACCTTCCCGTGTATCGTGGTATTCCAGAAAGCCAATGGCAAACCGGCTCACGCCTCTCATGTCCTCGTGACCCGGTTCCCCAGAGACGAATTCGAGCAGTGGGACCTGCGCGATTTCGTCGAGGAACAGAGCCACCCAGTTGCGGCGAATCGTTTCTCGGCGGCTCCCTGGAGCCTGGAACCCGCCGACATCGAGCGCTTGATGGCCAAGATTCAGGCAGCAGGCATCCCGCTGCGAGAATTTATTGGGGCGGAACCCTATTATGGAATCAAGACCGGGCTGAACGAAGCCTTTCTGATCGACACAGCAACCAGGGATCGCCTGGTGGCCGAAGACCCCGCATGTGAAGCGATTATCCGGCCCTATCTGCGCGGTCAGGATATCAAGCGCTGGACGCCGGAATGGGCTGGACTGTGGATGATCCTTCTCAAGTCGAGTGAGAATCATTCTTGGCCGTGGAGCAAAGCAGGTACAGGCGCCGAGCAGGTTTTCGCGGAGACTTACCCGGCACTCTATGCACACATGAAACCATTTGAGGAAAAACTCCGGAAGCGTCAAGATCAAGGCCGGTTTTGGTGGGAACTCAGATCGTGTGCGTATTACGAGATCTTTGAGCAACCCAAGATTATCCACACAGATATTACTTGGCGCGCGCAATTTGCTTTCACGGACGACCCCGTTTATCTGGTTAACACCGCCTATGTTTGGCCAACCAACGATTTATACTTGTTGGCGGTTGTCAACTCCCCGTTACTTTGGGCGTTCATGTGGCGCAACGCCATGCACGGAAAAGATGAAGCGCTGCGCATGATTTACTCATTTACTGAAACCCTACCTATTGCTCAACCCACTGGTGAAATCCGGGCAAAAATCGAGCCACTTGTCAAACAGTTGATCACCCTCTCTAAAGAGTCGCAAACTCACGCCATACAGGCGGAGATGCGTCGCCTGGAACAACATCTCTCGAATTTGGTTAATCAGGTGTATGGGCTGACACCGGAGGATATCGAGTTGATGTGGCGCACGGCTCCGCCCAGAATGCCGATAGTGCCGCCGAAGATGGAACAAGAATGAGCCTGGGATATGGCTTTTCGGACGGGCATGGGGACACTGGGAGTTAATGGTGAAAATCAAAAGGATAAAAATTCAGAATTTCAGGTCGATAAAATCCCTGGAATTTTTCCCTGCTAGTGTTTGCGCATTAGTTGGTGAGAATGGCGTAGGAAAAACAAACATCCTTGCCGCTCTCGATTTTCTACTTGGCGAAAAATGGCCATCAAATCAGCGACTTGAAGTTTCTGATTACTTCCAACATGACGAGCGACGAGAAATCTTTGTCGGAATCGAATTCGAACAAAACGCTTATGACATCCAGTTTATTTGTTTCAAGCAGGGCTTTGAGAAAGGCCAGAATCGAATTGGATATTTCTCAAATCCCTGTACAGACCTTAAACAGGCCGCTTTTCTCAAGACTGAACATCGCGAAAAATGCGCAATGACGTATCTGGAAGCTAGCCGCGATCTGGATCGTCATCTAGGAACTTCCCCTTGGACACTATTTGGACGCATTACCAGCCAATTCAACGCCGATTTCCCAGAAGCCTCTATAGAACCTCTCGAAGCTCATTTTGAAGGTGCCCTAGAACTACTCCGAACTCCAAGATTCCAGCAATTCGAAGCGGAGATCGAAACCGCTTTTCGAGACCAACTTAAGCGTACCACTCACAACTTGCGATTAGAGTTCAAAGCCTTTGATCCCCAGAGCTACTACCGTTCAATCAATCTTGTTCTTCGGAGAGGGAAAGACGAGCGACTCAGGCTTCCAGAGGCTGGACAGGGGATGCGCAATTTGGCATTGTTGGCTCTGTTCCGAGCATATGCAACTGTATTCAAGGGGGATGCGATAATTGCCATCGAAGAGCCGGAAATCTATTTACATCCCCATGCTCAGCGCAGTTTAGCGAGTCTATTTAATGATCTTGCTGAGCGGGAAAACCAGGTGTTTTTCTCAACGCACGCTAGCAGCTTTGTAGACCTGGAACACTTTGATCAAGTTTGTCTGGTTGAGAGATGTGTGGACGATGACGGAGAGCAATGTACTACGGTGCGGCAGGTTTCCGCCGAACAGTTTCTTGAGGAACGGCAAAAGCTTCATCCGTCTATTTCGATGACAACGGATAGCGTCAAAAAAAGACTTCACAATATCAGTCGATTGGAGCACAGTGAGGTCTTTTTTGCCAGGAAAGCTGTTCTTGTCGAAGGAGAAACGGAGCAATATGCACTTCCCATTTTTGCCGATTGCCTCAGCTATAATCTGGACTCATTTGGCGTATCCATAATCAACGCTGGTGGCAAAAACAACTTGGATCAATTCTTCCAACTGTACAACGCCTTTGGCATTCCTGTTTATGTGATCTTCGATAATGACCAGGGTAAGCCAGATAAGGAATTGGAGCAAAATAGAGTCTTACTGCGAATGCTCCATCAACCCGAAACCTTAAACCCTGAGCCAGAGATTTCGGCAACATACGCGGTTCTGAATATTGACTTCGAAACCGAAATGCGGAATGCCATTGGGTCTGAGAACTATGACAGTTTGTGTAAAGATGCAGCATACGAACTGGGCTCAAATCCGGGAAAAGGTCTGCGCGCTCGTTACATGGCGCAACGCTTGGCGGATGAGGGAATTGTGCCCAATTTCATTTCGGATATCGTGCGAGCGATTAGAGTCCTGGGTGACATTGATGTTGAGGTGGCAAACGGCGATTTTCCAGAGGAATTTCCGTTCTGAGCGATAGTGTTGTTGCAAATGCAGTACACGAACAAAATCGACTCGCTGCGCGTTTGGAAAAAGGGCTTGAAATGTACCACCCTCCAGATTACATCGACAATACCGCTGAGGAACGCATACTCGGCGCTGTGCTGCACCGCCTGCTCACCGAGTGGGATGAACGCGAACTGGATATCGCCAGTGGGTTCTTCGAGCCGAAGGTCTGGGAGATGCTGGGCGATGCTCTGCGGAGGCTTTCGTGCTTCCGCCTGTTGCTGGGCCGTCCTCCGGAGCTAGAAAGCCCTGAAGCCGATGATGGGGTAGTAGATTTGCAGCGGTTCTATCGCCAGCGCCTGCGCGAAGACCTCGAAGCGCTGCCGCTCAACCGGGACTATGCCTTCCTGATCGATGACCTGACCGCTTTTCTGGCCCAGGAGTTGGTTCAAGTTCGATACTACAACGGCGCATTTCTGCATGCCAAAGCCTATCTGATGCCTCACGCGGCGATTGTCGGCAGCAGCAACTTCACGCCCTCGGGCATGACCCGTCAAGCCGAACTGAATCTCGTTCAGCAAAACCAGGCGGTAATCCGCGATCTGCGCCAGAACTGGTTCGAGCAGATGTGGGCTTATTCGACCGATCACAAGCAGGACCTGATCGACGCGCTGAACGAAAGCAAGTTCGGCGATGCGCTCTGGACCCCGCACGATGTATTCATCAAGGTGCTGTACGAATACTTCCGTGACCGCATTATCCCCGAAGAAGTTGAGGCGCGCATAGGGGTTGAACTGGCCAGTTTCCAGCAAGAGGGCTTGCGAGAGGCCATTCGCCTGATCGACCGGCACGGCGGGGTGATTGTCAGCGACGCGGTGGGGCTGGGCAAGACGTATATCGGCATGAGCCTGCTGGAACACTACGTGTTGGGTAAGCGTCGCAAGGGGCACATCCCGCGCGGACTGGTCATCTGCCCGGCGCAGTTGCGCGATCTGGTCTGGGAACCGAAGCTGGACGAGTACGGGATCAAGGCAGAGGTCATCTCCCAGGAACTGGTAAGCCGCGATTCGTTCGACTGGAAACACTACAACCGGTACGATGTGGTGCTGATCGACGAAAGCCACAACTTCCGCAATCCGGGCACCAACCGCTACCAGAACCTGATGAAGATGCTGGCCACCGGCAACCCGGATACCAAGGTCATCCTCATGACGGCGACACCGGTCAACAATTCGGTGTGGGACCTGTATCACCAGATTTCGTTTATCACACGCGGCCAGGATGTGTTCTTCCGCGAATATGGTATCCGCAACCTAAAGGGATATTTCCGGGAAGTCCAGGACGGTGGCGCGGACATCTTCACGCTGCTGGAACAAACGATGGTGCGTCGCAGCCGCCAGGATGTGAAGCAGCGCCAGCAAGCTGGGGAAGAAATTCGCTTGCCGGGGAAGGGAATCATTCACTTTCCCGAGCGACTGCTCTACAGCGTCAACTACGATCTGGAAGCCACCTATGACGGATTCTACGAAAAGATCGTGGCGCGTATCGAAAGCCTCTCGCTGATCAGCTTCAATATCGAGCAGTATCGCAAAGGCGATATCGACCAAGAAGTCGAGCGTGTGCGGCAGTATTCAAATGCACTAATTGGCATCCTGAAAACACTTTATCTCAAGCGCCTGGAAAGCTCGCTGGCAGCCTTTGAAGTCAGCATCCGACGTCAGCAGCAGTTCCAGGAACGGTTCTACGATATGCTGGTCAACCATGAGAGACTGCTAGACTCGGCTACCAACCGCCGTTTGCTAGCTCTGGAAGCGCTGGAAGACGACACTGTAACCGACGATATTGAGGTGATTATTGAGTCACTACCTGAGGCGGACATTCGCGACTATGATCTACGCGCTATCCGCCGCGAACTCAGCCTGGATATGCAGACGCTCGATGCCATTCTTGACATGGTCGAGTTAGTCCAGCATCTGGATGACGAGCAGAAACGCGATGCCAAACTTGCTGAGGTCAAGCGGCTGCTGTCCGATGATCTGCGTGGGCGAAAAATCCTGCTCTTTTCGTACTACCGGGACACAGCCCAATATGTCTATGAAGCGCTGATTGGCGATCCAACATGGCAAGAAAGCTGGTCCCGCCCGCCTGTGATCGAGGTCATCCACGGCGAAACCGATCCCCATAGGCGCGAGAATCTTGTCAAGCGCTTTGCCCCAAAAGCCAACACAACTGAAGACAATCCACCACCGATTTCTGAAGCCGATCCAGAGATCGACATCCTGATCTCCACCGACGTGCTGAGTGAAGGGCAGAATCTGCAAGATGCGGGCGTGATCATTAACTACGATCTTCACTGGACGCCGATTCGAATGATTCAACGAGCAGGGCGCATTGATCGCCTGGGCACCGAGTTCGACACACTGCATGTCTTCAACTGCTTTCCTCAGACCGGATTGGAGCAATTACTGGGGCTGGTGGAGCGATTACAAGACCGCATCCGTGACATCGACCGTACAGTGGGTCTCGATGCCAGTATCCTGGGCGAAGTTGTCAGCTCGCGTTCACTTGACCAACTCAGACGACTGCACCAGGAAGATCAAAGCGTGATCGACGAGTTGGAGCGGGAAATTGAGCTTGTCTCAACCGATGAAATGAAGCTCCCGCTTATCCTGTACTTGCAGCAAGCTGGACTAGAAAAGGTCAAGAGCATTCCACTGGGAATCGGTTCTGGAATTGCCAAGTCACTTCACCCATCTGGTGAGTTTTTCGCGTTTCAGGCAGCAGATCGTCATTTCTGGCGACTCTATACGGCTGACGAAGTTATCAGCGACAAGCGCCGTCTATACCGCTATCTATTGGTTGGTTCCGACGAACCCCGTTCAATGTCTGCCGATTTTGAGGTCTACGACAGGCTCGATCAGGCCACCAACGATGTGCTTGAAGAGATTAACTCAGCAGTTCGTGCGCGTCGCATTAAGCCTAAGATGGGTGCGATCAATGTGGAACTGGGTGCGGCGTTACGCCAGCCCACTCTGCTCACGACTGCCGAAATTGCAGCGCCAGACGACCTTGTCGCTCCAGAGAATCTGCGTCAGAAGGTTCAACAGGTTATCCAGAACATCTCGCTGGACGCCTTCAGGCGTGATAAAACGCTGAGGGCGGTTTTGGCCAACTATCGAGACGATCAGAATCAACGTGCTCTGGTAGAAGCCCTGGATGAGTTCTTTGTCGAGAACGAATTATATCGTGACATCATCATGCCCAAGACGACCTTGGAGCAGATTCGTGCCGAAGATTTGCGATTGGTGGCATATGAGGTTTTCAGATAAAGGTTCTGGGCTGGGTGATCGTGCCAGGAAACAATCGGAGGTGGCGAGTTGATATTGCAACGAGTGACAGTCAGAAACTTTCGTAATCTCGACAATGTAACCGTAGACCTCGGTCTGTTCAGCGTCATAATAGGCCCAAACAATTCAGGGAAGACCAATCTGCTAGAGGCTATCAGAAAAGTTTTGGGGCCAGGAAGTGCTCGAAACGTATCTATTTTGGATTCTGACTTTGGGGATTTAGCGCGTCCCATTGAAATCGAAATATGTTTTGAGGTAAATACCGAACATGACTTAGCTGCATTTTACGGAATACGCGGCGGCCAAATTGAACCGACTCAAAGGACAGTAACAATTCACTTTGAGGCTGAATGGAGGCAAGAAAACCGTGAAGTCTATGCCGAGTGCCTTATCATACGAGATGGATTGCCAGAGGAGCATCGACAGCGAGCAGTTTTCGACTGGACGTTCAAGCGTTACATTCAATTTGAGTTAGTCCCTGCCATCCGAGAAGTGCCATCAAGCGCTGACTTTTCGGCGCGTTCATCCGACTTGCGGCAGATTTTCTCATATTTTGCTTCGGATTTTGTGCGCCCTGTTGAAGCCGTTCTAAAGGCGACATCGGCGACTCTTGCTAAAGTGGAATCAGACACAGAGACCCTCAGAGAGTTAGGATTGGCTGATGTTGCCAATACTATCCAGACGAAGTTTAGTGAGTTGGATCGCCAATTTCGGGAGGGCGCGCAAGACAATAGACCTCCTTTCTTGCGACCTCAAATTGGCGATTATAAGCAGAACTGGAAAGAAATCGAAACGACCTTAGAAAGCCTCGCGGGGGATGATGATTCCACTTCTGATGGTCGCGAACACCAACACATTGAAGACTTGCGACAAATTGTAAAGAAGGTTCTCTTGGTAATCGAACGGGCGGATTTTCAAGTTACCCTTTTCGAGCTTCGGGAGAGCATTTCGCAAAGTTCGCAGTTCAGTGGTATGCATTCGCAGATAGCAGATATTGCTTCGGCGTTGATACCGGGTTACAACGCCTCGCTAAGCCTCTTCCCTATAAAGGATAACGAACTCATCGCAAGTGCTGCGGTTGAAATGGAGGGCTTGCCGTTTCAACATCAAGGCAGTGGACATCAAAGCTCGTTTGTCATTGGCCTAAAACTCTTACGTGCTCTTGCCCAACTTCAAGATGATGCAGAGGGAGAAGTCAATTACCTCCTGCTTGGATTAGAGGAAATAGAAACGCATTTGCATCCTCAGATGCAGCGTTTTGTAGTCAACGCGCTTAGGAGCCTTCAACAACGTTTTGCAGACGATGGGAAAACTATCCAGATTATTCTTACCACGCACTCACCGGATATTTTGTCTCGATGCGAAATTGAGAATCTGATAATCCTCGGCCCCAAGCATCGAACTGATAGGGTAGGAAGATGTTCCCTGGAAGACCTTAAAGCTATTGCCTTATCAGTGGCAGGTGGCGAGATCGGCGGCTTGTCGAAGAAGATAGCCAGACTCAGATTGGAAGCTGAACAACTTCTTTTGACAAATGGTGACGCTCTCTTTGCTCAATGCGTTGTTGTCGCAGAGGGTGCTTCAGAACAGGGGGCAATTCCGGTTTTTGCTCGAAATATGACAGATGGTTTTGACCTTGATGAAGTTGGTGTTACGGTTATTGACGGATGCGGTGCCGAAATGATGTATCCGCTTTACCTTTTACAGCAATTGAACATCCCAAGTACATTTGCCTACGATTCGACCGATCCAGTTCACAAGCACATTGCTGAGAAATTCGGGGGATTTCCCACTGATCTTCATAAGTTCGAGGACGAAATTCTAGCAAACATTCCCATTCACTTGGTGCTAGGGCGTGTTTGCAAACTTATAGCCAGAGCAAGATGGCGGCGAGAGTGACGACAGCCCGGTAACAGTCCGCCCGTTTTTCATAGCGTGTGGCGACGCGCCGGAACTGTTTGAGCCGGTTGATAAAGCGCTCCACCCGATTACGGAGGCGATAGAGAGTGCGGTCAAAAGGGCCAGAGCGATGCTCATTCCGCTTGTGCGGGATGGTGATGCGGATCCCACGCCGTCGCAGAGTGTTGCGGAGCTTGCGGCTGCTGTATCCCTTATCGCCCACCAGGCGTTTGGGACGCCGCTTGGGGCGACCCCTGCCAACCCGCTTGACCGCGCCCTGGTCCAACAGCTCCTCGGCGACGGTGGCTTCATGCTGTTGGCCAGGCGTAAGGACAAAGGTCATCAACTGCCCATTGCCCTCCACACGCACATGCAGCTTGGTGCTGAACCCGCCCTGGCTGCGACCTAAGGCGTCCGTTTTCGGGTCACTTTTTTTGCCCCGGCGGCGTGCTGATGAGCCCGCACGACGGTGCCATCCACAAAATGTACTTCCCAGTCCAACTTTCCGGCTCGGTCCGCTTGTTCCTGCACCGCCGCCAGGATGCGATCCCATAATCCGGCCCGTGTCCACCGGTAGAAGCGGCTCGCCACCGTCGACCAGGGACCGTACCGTGCGGGTAAATCACGCCAGGGGGCGCCGGTCCGGATGACCCAGAGCATCCCGTTGATGATCCGCCGATGGTCGTCCGCCGGGCGTCCCGTCTTGGGCTTCTGGGGCGGCAGCAGCGGTTGCAGTCGCTCCCATTGTTCGTCGGTTAATTCATGTCGTTTGCTCATGGCCCGCAGTATACCGGCGTGGTTCGACTTTGCAAACACGCCTTAGAAGCTCTCTATGAAGTGAACGAGCATCGTGTCACAGAGATGGTTAGGAGTTTGCCTAAAACAGGTGTTCTTCAAGGAATAGAAACTCCTGAATCCTTGATAGCTTGTTTGGAGAATGTAAAAAACGGGCAAATTCATGACTTGACTCGGCAAATTAGGACAATGTTAGATAAAGAAAAAGGGTACATGACCGGACGCAGAATTGCACAAAAAGCTACGAAGCCAGAATATGTGCCTGGTGTCTACAAGCGTATGCTCTTGGATGCCCGACGAAAAGCCAAAGGTGAGCTGGATGCGCCAGACTTCAGTTCGTGACTCCTCCCAATTACAAGCCATCTACGCACCGATTAATGCCCATCATGTGGTTATTGCCCCTGCTGGATACGGAAAAACCTATGTGATGGCGAAACGTATTGCCTACCTAATCACAGCAGGTTATGTCCGTCCCCCGTATCGGGTTCTAGGATTGACTTTTACAAATTCCGCTGCGGCCACGATGCAACGGAGAGTTGCGCGTGAAGTGGATCAACAATTCCACGAGTGTATAGACATTATGAATTTCCACTCTTTTTGTTATCAAGCACTTGTGGCCTATGGCACGGAAATAGGAATCCAGCCTGATTTTATTGTCGTGGGAGAACAAAAAACTGACAATGGGCCTGGATTGACTTACGATGATTTGCTCTTGGGAGGAAAAGCGTTATTGGAAATTTCGCGTATTTTAGCCCTATACCGGGCAGTGTATCGCTATATCGTGGTTGATGAATTTCAGGACACCAATCCGTGTCAGTTTGGAATTTTGAGACTATTGGTAAAGGGGCTTGCCCCTCAAAATGATGATCGCCCAGTAATGATATTTGCAGATAAAGAACAAGCAATATACGAATTTCGTGATGCACGCCCAGAGAATGTAGATCATGCCCTAAGCGAATTTGGCTGCCGAGAGACAATCAGGCTAACGCAAAACCATAGGGTAAAAAATAATGACATTGACGCTTTAGGCCGTCTTCTTCGGACAGATGACTTTGGCATTGAAATATTACCTCAAAGAAAATACCCTCTTTCTCTATCCCGCAATGTAGCTGAAGAAGCTCCCAGAGTAGCCGAATTGATTCAGGGTTTGCAGCAGCGTGGTATTTCTTTGCACGAAATCTGCGTTATCGCGGCCACAGGGTATCGATTAAACAGTATTATCGAACAACTGGATACTTCCCCTAAAGTCCCCTATGTGTTTATACCATCATTTCAGACGAAAGAGATTGAAGACAAGCACCCGACTCTCGTAGAGAAGTTGACTGAAATCGCACAAAAAGGCTCTAATACCTGTCGAAGCCTGTTGGATGTTATTCCCAAGACCGACGGTGAAGGCAAAACCGATCCTGTGCTTAACCTAATGCGTGTAATGGCTCAGCAATATGATTCACGGTATCGAAATCTGCCCCTAAAAAGACGAGCAGCGATTTTCAGAAATCATCTTTACCTGGAAATCGACTGGGGAACTTTAATTCGAGAACGTTGCACCGACCGGGTTTTTATCTCAACAATTCACGGTGTTAAGGGTTTAGAGTTTGAACATGTAGTATTGGTTGGAATGGAAGACAGAGGAATACCTCATTGGAAAATATGCCGGGAATGCCGAAATGGCAACTCAGTGGAATCTCTTCTCAAGGAGCCTGCGAGACAGTTGCACGTCGCTGTAACGCGCAGTATCTCCGAAGTGTATTTCTTTAGCGTGCAGCAGCAAACAAGTCAATATGGTGGGGTATTTGATAGGCAGACAACATGCCTTTTGTCTCCTATTCAATCATATCTTGGACTCGGAGTGGATGTGTCGGTTCCGGTGTTATGTCAAGCTTGTTCCGTCTCATAATGGGATTAGAAGTTCCTTGCGCTGAGCGAGGGAATCGCCTCGCTCAGCGCAATCCAAATGCTTGCACCTACTTGCGCCTTCCCTGCACAATCTGCCAAACCCGCTGTTCGGAGACACCGAAGACCTCAGCTAACGTTGCTCTCGATTCGCCTCGCTTATAACGAGCACGAATCTCAGCATTTCGAGCACACTTTGCCGGAGTAGAGTTGGAAATCGGAGTCTGGGGCAGTTTCTGGCCGTAGTAACTAATCGCCGTCGCGAAGACCATCGCAAAGAGCAGTTTGGGGAATGATGGGACGTCAAGGCCCCTATGGGGCACTGGCTGCCACACGCCTTTAGAGCAGATGGCAGCTTTATTTTTTCCTTCGAAGAAGCTGTTTCCGCGCTGGTGAATCGGCTGTATCCTGGTTCGCCGAACTCCTCTACTCCACTATTGCCAAGCACTCCCAAGAAGGTTGATCGCAATGCCGAAATCCGAGCTCGGTATGCTGCTGGCCTGAGCGTGCCTGACTTGGCCAGGGAGTATGGCATCTCGAAGAACCGGGTGTATCAGATATTGAGGGGGAAGAGGAAGTAGGGGGCGTTCGGATTGTTCTGAGCGGGGCAGTCGTCCCGCTCAGTTTTTGTTTTCCAGAAAGACTCTGAAAATCCTTCTTTACTGTCCGGAAGGATCGAGTTTTCTGAGTTCAACTGAAAGAGTGCTAAGGATGTCGGCAAGCCTCAGTACATTCCCCTCTGAAATCACAAGCCGCTGACCAATGGAATGTGTGTTATCTCCTGATTTGGTGATGTATTCCTGATCGATGATTCCATTACGATGGACTATCAAATGGCGCTTCTGGAAAAGCAACTCAAGGTCGGAATATTCTGATCTTGACAGCAGATCATCGTACCCCTTGCCAGTGAGTGTTTTCCAGAGAGCCGAGGATTCGGCGAGATTTTGAAAGACGTTCCTTCGTTGTTTGATGCTAGCTGCGCCCGGTTGTCGATTGAAGAGATTCTCTGCAAAATATTGGAAGGCCCCCACCAATCTACACAGACTGTCCTCAAGGATGTTGCGCACGCTGTCGCGAGCTGTATCTTTGTCTATGACTTCCTCTAAAACAAGAGACATCTCCGACGTTTTACCCATCACTTGGCGAACAATATCAATGGTCCGCTCAAAGGTGACAAGAACGGAGTTGTGGCCACAGGCTGGGCAGAAATACGCAAGACCAACAGAGGCATACCTGCAACCACACACTTCACAAACAAAGGTTTGCCGCATAGTATCGGCAACACCTACGGGAAGTACGATCTGATTTCTTCCCGGCTTAACTGACAATGACAAGGAAATAAATCCTGGTTTCTGTGAACGGTTAAAGCGTCGTGCATCTTCCTTGAGTGCTGTGTTGATCTGTCCTTGAAGGTGGTTGGGCGCAACGGCGCGGATATATTCACTTTGTTCAGGTGTATTCCACGAATCTGCTGTCATCTCATAGCGGCAGATCGGACAAAACACCCGTTCATCAGACACTTTGTCTCGCCAGTCCTCAAACAAAACTTTGAAGTCTGCCTCACACTCCTCAGATGGACAATGTCTGTCAAAATATCCCTCATCGTCTAATGGCAAAGAAATTGGAATATGAATACCTTGCTCCAATTTCTTTAGCTCATCCAGCAGTTTCTTGAACATCTACTTACCTCACAAATACAACTACCCTCTTGCGATTATAGGAGATTGACTCCAAGGTAGTCTCCCTGACGGGTGTTGTTGGTAAAATAGAGCCAGTAAAAGCATGATGGTCGAGGGAGACATGGCGAACGAACTGGCTCAAGTGGGGCAGTTTTGCCCCAACGAACAGTGTGAATTGTACGGCGAAATCGAAGCGGCGCAGATTATTCGCTTCGGAAAAACCAAGAATGGCGCGCAGCGTTATCGGTGCAAAAGCTGCGGACAAACGTTTACGGAAACGTTCGGCACAGTATTCTATCGACGCCAAGCCTCGCGTGAGACGATTTTGGAAACGTTGGCGTTGTTGGCCGAAGGGGTACGTATCAGCAGCATCGCGCGTGCCAAAGGGATCAAGGAAGACACAATTCTCGACTGGTTGCGAGCGGCGGCCCGACAAGCGGCAGAGGTGGAAGAAGCGTTGCTGAAAGACTACCGGATCAGTCAGGCGCAGATCGACGGCTTGTGGACCTCCGTGGGTCACAAAGGGCATAAAGGGGGGCGTCGAAAGCGATGAGCAAGGCGAATTCTGGCGCTGCACCCTGATTGAAGTGGACACCCGGCTGCGCGTGGGGCGTGGGATTGGCAAAACGGAGACGGAGGCATCTATCGAACTCCTACGCCAACTCAAACGGCGTGGGCATCCCGATGGGCCACCACCGTTGGTCTCGGATGGAGGGGGCGGTCATCGCGAAGCCCTGATTGAAGTGTATGGCGAAGTGCCCGACTACAGCGGACGTGGACGTCCGCCATCGCTCAAGCAACCAAGCGAAGATTGGCAGTATTTGCAGAGGGTCAAACAACGTGACAATGGGCGGGTTATCGGTGTAGAAGCACGGGTCATCTTGGGTGATCCGGAGCAAATCTATGCTGAATTGGACACCCACACGGCCTACGTTGAACGCACCAACTTGACCTCGCGGCACATGAATGGGCGCTTGGTCCGCAAGACCTTGGGCTTTTCCAAGCGCGTGCAGATGTTGCGTGCAGCGTCGATTTGGGAAGATGTCGTGTACAACTTGGCACGTCATGTCAAAACCTTACGGCTAGAAGTCAACGATGGAACTCGTCGATGGCTTCAACGCTCACCCGCTATGGTCGCTGGTCTCGCTGACCATATTGGGTCGATTGAAGAACTTTTATCCTATGTTCCCGCTCCTAACAACACTTGAGCGGGAGACTACCTCGTTCTCCAGCGCCAGCTTACCCACCATGCGCTCCAGCTCGGCCACCCGTGTTTCCAACTCGCTCACCGCCTGGTCTTGCTGTTCCTGGCTGGCGAAAATCCCTGGCGCACGTTCCTGAAACGCGTCGCGCCATTTGTAGTACAGATTATCGCGGATGCCTCGCTCACGGCAGATTTGCACTACCGGCTTTTCCCCGCGGATCCCTTCAAGTACGGTTTCCAGCTTGAACTTCGCGCTATACTGTCGGCGTTTCGTGCTCATCGTCTTTTCCTTTTACAACCTCTACTATACTCTCTTCTGGTTGTGTCCAGAAATTCGACCGCACCGCATTGCTCCAACGTTTGCTTGTCCATTACCTGCCAGCGGCTATCCATCTCCAGGTCATCAGCTATCACTCCGGCCAAGGCTGGTCCCGTGATGTTGCCCAACTCATCATTGCCCACCAGTGACATGAAATCCTCGTGGAACTGCTGCGCCCGTTGCTCCGTCTGGAACTGCGCGACTTCAAGCCACTGTGCACGCTGAGGCGCATCGGGTGAAACCGCTTCTGCAAGATCGGCAAAGTCCACCACGCACACTGCCGAATAGCCCAACAGCGCACCATCGGGATCACACGCGGGCACGATGTCCAGTTGCCAGGTCGGGGCGATGTCTTGCGGCTCGAAAGTTTCGAAGACGAAGTCCTGCGCCTGGAGATACGGCGCGTCAGGCTTGATGCTGGCGGCGATCAGCGCGTCATCGGACAGTGGAGGTGTGGCGGGGGATGAGGAAGGGCGACCGCCTCGTGGCTGCGCCGAGGGTTACCAGCCAGGCCGTGTGGCGCGTGGTGGAGGAGCACGCGGGGCGACTGGGGCTGAATGTCTCCCCTCGTGACCTGCAGAACACCCCCAGTGACTACATTGACCTCAAAGTAGAGCGCCAGGAGCAGTTGCCCGGCACACGCGAGGAGCGCAGCCCGTGAGCACAGCCTGCAAATGCGAGTGACAGACGGCTAATAATCCCCTAATGCTAACCTAACTCACTGACAGCAAACTGCTCATTCTCGACGATCAGCTCGCCATCCAGGTAAAGACTCGTGTTGCGGCAGCAGATGTCGAAGTGAGCTTCTGATACGTTCTTTCCGCCTAGCCCACTATAAGGGGCGGGAGCGTCGAAGATATTGCGGCCAATCGCTACCAGAATCGTGCCGTATTTCGACTCCGAGTCCATACCCACGTGGCCCCAGTCCGCACGTTCGTCAATACCCCAGCCCGCGTGCGCGAAGCGGAACGCCCCCTCATCACCCGCCCGCTCAAGATGCGATTGGAGTAAGTAGGCGTCTGGGCCTCCCTCGATCTTAGCAATCTTCCCTTTCTCGATAGTCAACACGACACGGCTCTGAGCGTGGCGCCACATTCCTAGCAAGACATCGCCCGGCTCGATCACATAATGCCCCTCAGCGCTGTCTTCCAGGGGGGCGCATGTCACCAGTCCAGACGGCCAGTGATCCCAACGTCCCGGTTCATCGGCGATGCCGCACTGATACATGGCCTTGCGCCCATCCTTGCGTAGCACGTAGTCCGATCCTGCGGCGGAGACGACATGGATTTCTTTGGCCTCCTGGAGGCGCTGCGCTCCTACTAGCCCTCTGCGACGCACCTGTTCATTGGGCAACATGCGCTTGAGTACTTCCAGCGGTTCCTGCACCATCAACACCCGCGCTCCCGCCTTCAGAGCGGCGTTATGCGTATCGGTGTACATCCACGAGCCGATGCCGCGCGGCAACATGCTCATGCCCAGGATCAAATCAGCACTCTGCCAGGTTGCGCGCACCAGCGCATCATCAAGGCGTTGATCCCCCTGCGAGACCAGGATATAGGCGTTGGCGCCCAGGCTGGACGCAGCCGCAAATGCGGCAGGCGGGTAAGCGAGGTGTAAAAAGCGCGGATCGGTAAAGATGAGCACATTCTCGCCTGGTTGCACTTTGCACAAGCGCAACTCGTGGGTGAACATGCCAACGAGGTCGGCACTGCCTAGCTCAGAAAACATGAGTTTCCCTCCGGATAACAAGTCTCGATAAATCTTACAGATTACACGGCTACCTGTCTGAAGCCGGACAACGGCTCTTCGTTCGCCGCACTACCTTTGACAAGCCAGCCGCTGCGAGCTAGCTCTTCGGCGCGCCAGCAGCGTGCCCAATGGTCCTGCGCAACAGCGCGCAGGACCTGCGGCTCGCGAGCGCAGCGTTCCGTCGCGTAGCGACAGCGTCCGTACAGCTTACAGCCTGCGAAGTCGTGCGCTCTCTGAGTCACTTCTCCGGTGAGCATCTCCGCACGCCGCACCTCGTCGCGTCCTCCCTGTCCGATCAACGTGGCAGCCAACAAGGCCCTGGTGTAGGGATGGTGCGGGGATTCAAACACCGCGTGCTTGGTGCCAGTCTCTACAACTTGACCCAGGTACATAACATAAATACGGTCGGCGATATAGCGAATGACGCGCAGGTCATGCGAGACGAAGATGAAGCTCAGGCTACTTTGCCGCTGCAGGTCGAGCAGCAGATTAATGATCTGCCCTCGGATAGACATGTCCAGGGCGGCGGTTGGTTCATCCAGGAAGATGAAGTGTGGCTCTGGGGCTAATGCGCGTGCCAGAGCCACCCGCTGCAACTGCCCGCCGCTCATCTCGTAGGGGTACAGGGTTGCAAAGCGTTCGTCGAGTTCCATTTGATCCAGCAGGGCTAGCGCTCGCTGCTCTTTCTGCTTGAGGGTCCGGTGCCTAGAGAGACGCATGGCGTCCACCAGGGTTTGCCCAATGGTCATGGTTGGGTTGAATGACGTGACCGGGTTCTGGAAAACCATCTGTATCTTGGCGCGTAGCGGGCGAAACACTCGCTCATTCAACCCCTGGATTTCGCGACCCTCAAAAAGAATTCGACCACCGTCCAGATCAAGTAACCGCAGGATTGCTCTCCCCAGCGTAGACTTGCCTGAACCGCTCTCGCCAACTAATCCAACTGTCTCGGCACGCCTAACGGTGAGCGAGACATCATCCACAGCGGTCATGCTGACACGCTTCAGGCTGCGCCGGCGCATCGTGAAGACCTTGCTCGCGTTCGATATGACCAATACATCATCTGCCTTCATAACAACCCGCCTGCATTGACTACGAAAAATGACATGCGCTGTAATGCCCTGTCTCAACTTCGCGGACAGCAGGGGCTTCGCGCCCGCAAATGTCCTGCGCGCGCGGGCAGCGTTCCGCGAAGCTACATCCCTGCCACTGCTCGCGTAGATCGGGCACACGGCCTGGAATGAAGGGCATTTTTTCGCCAGAAGTGCTCGCGAAACACTCTAGCAGCCGGATGGTGTAGGGGTTGGCGGGACGTCCCAATACCTGACTGACAGACCCTGTCTCCATCACCGTCCCGGCATACATTACGGCCACTCGGTCGCAGACGGCCGAAACCAGGCCAATATCGTGCGTGATCAGCATCAACGTAGCGTCGAGCTTCTCAACTACCTCCTGGATCAGATCGAGCACCTGCACCTGAATAGTTACGTCCAGACCACTGGTCGGTTCGTCAGCGATGAGCAGTTGGGGAGAGCACACCAGGGCCATGGCAATCATTGCGCGCTGGGCCATGCCGCCGCTGTATTCAAAGGGATAGTTACGTGCCCGATCTTCGGGATGCGGAATGCCAGTGGCGGCCAGCACCTCAACCGCGCGTTGCCAGGCCTCGCGCTTGTTTCCACCATTGTGCTGGCGATAAACGTCGGCAATCTGTTGGCCAACAGGGTATAGAGGATTGAGCGCTGCCGAAGCGTTCTGAAAAACCATGCAGATCTGCGATCCCCTGATCGGGCGCAATTCGTTCTCGCTCAGCGCGAGCAGGTCGGCGCCCTGGAACAGGATGCGCCCCTCGGTGATGCGGGCGGTAGGCGGCAGCAGGCGAAGCATACTCGTGGCCGTGACCGTCTTGCCGGAGCCGCTCTCGCCGACGATAGCAGTGCGCGCGCCACGCTCGACCTGCAAATAGACACCACGCAGAGCGTAGACTGTATCGTGCCCGACGTGAAACTTTACGTGTAGGTTCTGAATGTCCACGAGTGCCATCGGCTACACCCGTTTCGACCACAGCGATTTCAGGATGTCGCTGATGTTATTGAGCACCCACACTGAATAGAACAGTGCCAGCCCAGGGAAGACCGAGAGCCACCACTTGCCGAAAACCATGTAGTTGGCGCCGACCTGGATCATCGAACCCCATTCGGGCTTGGGGATCTCCACGCCCAGCCCGATGAAGCTGAGGCCGGCGATCATCTGCACTGCGTAAGCGCAACTCAACGGAAGCTGAGCGAAGACGGGCACCAAGGCGTTGGGAATGATGTGACGAAAGACGATGATCAGCGAGGGGTTACCAGCCACGCGCGCCGCCTGGACAAACTCTACGTCACGCAGCGGCACGACCACGCTGCGCACCATCTTGCTGTAGACGGGGATGTTATAGAAAGCGACGATCAGCACCACATTGGTCAGCGTATTCCCGGCAGCGGCGATAAAAGCCATGCCAAACAGGATCTGCGGAAAACCTTGAAAGACCTCGGTGATGCGCGTGATGACATTGTCTAACAAGCCGCCATAGTAGCCCGAAATGGCCCCCAGTGGTACGCCCAGGGCAATGCCGATCAGGACAGAACTGAGCGCCAGCGTGAAGTCGGTACGGATGGCGTGGATCGTTCGCGAGAAGATATCCATCCCATCGCGATCGGTGCCGAACCAGTGTTCAGCCGAGGGAGGTTGCAATGTGTTCATCGGGTTGGGCTTTACCGGGTTCTGCAACGGCAACACTGGCGCGAGAATCCCCAGACTGATGAAGGCGAGTAGAATGCCGAAATTGATCGTCACGCGCCATAAACCGTTCGCGTCTAACAGACGGCGCAAGAACGACGGTCGGACAAAGGTAGCAGTTTTTGTGCTTGTTGTGGCAGTCGTCATGATCGATCCTGATGCCCTCAGGAGTATTCCGACTACTTGGTTACCCGCGCGCGCGGATCAATCAGAGCCGTGATAATGTCGGCCAGCAGGTAAATAGACAAGTAAAACCCGGCGCTGAGCAACACCACCCCCATCACGGGCTCGTAATCTGAATGATTCATAGCGTCAACGGCGTACAGGCCTAATCCTGGCCAGGTGAAGATGATCTCCACCAGGACTGTGCCGCTCAGCAGATAGCCATAGGTCATGGCGATCATGGTGACGACTGGGGCCAGCATGTTCTTGAAGGCGTAGCGGCGGACGGTGCTGTTGGACAGGCCAAAGGCGCGCGCAGAGCGAATATAATCGCTCTGCATAATCTCTTCCGTCTTGCTGCGGGCGATGCGTAGTGTGCTGGGGCTAGTGGTGATGGCCAGCGTCAGCGCGGGCAGGATCAGGTGTTTAACGCTGGACACAAAAGCGTTCCAGTTCCCGGCCCATAGGGTATCTATGGTGTACCAGCCGGTCACCTGGGCGATAGTACGGTATTGGCGATCTATACGGCCCAACGGAGCGGGCAGCCAGCTTAGTTTGGCGAAGAACACGTAGATGAGGAGCAGCCCCAACCAGAAGCTTGGCATTGAGACGCCGGCCTGAGCGATCACGTCCACGATGCGGGCGAAGCGGCTGCGCGGGCGGCTGCCCGCCAGGATACCCGCCGGGACGGCCCACAGCACCCCAAGCAAGAGGGCGAACGTCGAAAGTTCCAGGGTCGCTGGCAATCGCGAGCGAATATCTCGCATCACCGGATTGTACGAATAGCGCGAGACGCCCAGATCTCCTTGCAGCAGGTTGCCCGCATAATTCAGATATTGCTGCCAGAGTGGTTGATCTAACCCTAGGTCGCGGATCATATTGTCGAGCATCTGCTGCGTGTGGCGCGGACCGACGAGCAGGTACACTGGATTGCCAATGAAGTGAGTCACTGAAAAGGTTATAATGGACATAAGGACGAGCGAGATCAGTAAGATCGCTAATCTCTTGCCCAGGAAGAATCCCCATTCACGCAGTGTTTCGAGCATAGCAGTGTGTTCGCCTGTGTGCCAGAGTGAGTCGGGGCGTGGGTGGGCACGCCCCGACCACCGCGACATTCAGTCAACCATAGCAGGAGAGGCTTTCACTCCCCACGATAGAGCGGATAGTACCACAGAAGGTTGTCGGGCAGTTGTACATAGCCCTGGATGTCGTCGCGCATGGCGATCTCGAACGGCATATCCACAACGTATAGTGCCGGAGCATCGTCGTTGAGAATACGCTGATATTCGGCAGCAAGCTCGGCTTTACGATCCGGGTCGAGCGTGCTGGCCAGATCGTCAATGACGGCGTCGAGGTCCGGATTGCTGTAACCCATCCAGTTGGCGACGGCCTCCGTCTCGAAGAATAACTTGCCCGTGTAGCCTGCGTCGTCCACGTACCACAGCAGGTCGCGCATCCAGGCTTGATGCTCCAGCGTGCCAAGCTGCTCGGCGAACACCGCAGACGGCTGACGGTTAATGGTCATGGCCACGCCGATCTGAGCGAAAGCGTCTTGCAGCAGGATGGCGATCTGCTCAATGGTCGGATCGCCCTGGGCAATGTCTAGCGTGAACTCAAAACCGTCAGCATAGCCGGCCTCGGCCAGGAGTTCTCTGGCTCTGTTCAAGTCGTAACTGTATGGCCACAGCGTGCTGTCGTGAAACTGGCCCGCTACTGGGATCGGCCCCTTTGAGATCAGCCCATTGCCGTTGAAGATGCCGTTCAACACATCTTCTTGGGGGACGGCATAGGTCAGCGCCTGACGAACCAGCTTGTTGGTGAAGGGTTCTTTCTGCACATTGAAGCCGAGGATCATCTGATTGCGCGTCGGCACAGAAAGAATCTTGACGCCGGGACTGCCGCGCAACAAGTTCAGTTCGTCCGCGCTCAGATCTTTGGCGATGTCTACTTCACCTTGCTGAAGCAACAGGGCACGGTCTGCCGAGGAGGGGATGACGCGCAGGATCACCTGGTCAAAGAAGGCAGGACCATCCCAGTAGTCTGCGTTAGCGCGCAGCACCATCTCGACACCGGCTTCCCAGCTTTCGACGTAGAACTCGCCCGACCCGATATCATTCTTGGCGAGCCAACGAGTTGCCCAGGGATCATCACTCTCGACGTGAGCTTGAGCCTCTAGAGCATCCATCGGAGCCTGCGACTGATCGCGGAACAGGTAGAAGAACCAGGGGCTAGGAGCGGAGAAGTTAATCTTCACCTGGTAGTCGCCCAGCTTCTCCACCTGGTCCATGCTGTTGATGTTAGCCGTCAGGGCGTTCCACTCCGTGCCGGACTGCGTACCATAGGCCCGCTCGAACCAGTAGATGAAGTCATCAGCGGTCACTTCGCGCCCGGTCTTGGGGAAGGTTGCCCCCTGACGAATGTTGAGAGTGATGGACAACCCATCGTCGGACCAGGTCCACGACTCGACGGCGGCACCCTCGATGACGCTTACATCAGTGGCGCTGTAACCCTCCCCCGTGTCGTACCACCTGTAGCGGAAGAACTGGTCGTAGATGTTGTAGTTCACCTCATTCGAACGCTGGAAACGCGAAAACGGCGGGTCCAGCGTCTCAACATCGCCTGAGATCGCAATGACCAGCACGTTCTCGTCATCCTGGGCCTGAAGTGGGCTGGCGCTAATCCAGCCGCTCAGCAGCAACGCCAGAACGAGGATCGGCCCACAAAGTCGAAATAGCTTCTTGGGATTCATAGCGCTTCCTCCGCAGCAACAACGAACGATCTCGCTGACGATGAGTTCTTGGTTGTCGGCAACCTCCTCTCACGATGACTTGGATTGAACGGGACTGCCACACGATGCGCGGACGATCAACTCAGTCTCTAGCACAACGGTATACGTAGGACGCCGGGGATTGGCGATACGCTCAAGGAGCAAGCGTGCGGCATTAACTCCAATTTCAAAAGCTGGTTGAGCGACTGTAGTCAGAGGTGGGTTGAGCGAAATGGCCCAGGACAGATCGTCGAAGCCAATCACGGCGATGTCAGAGGGGATATTTCTGCCAGCCTCGTGGATTGCGTTGAGCGCGCCAATCGTCATTTGATTGTTAGCGACGAACACCGCCGTCGGAGGATCGGGCAGGCTGATCAACTGCCAGGACAACTCATAGCCGCTACTCTGCCGGTAATCGCCGAAGCAGGCCAAGGAAGAATCAACACGCAGACCGGCATCGGCCATGGCCTGCAAGTAGCCCGCATAACGCTCACGGCCAGTCGTCAAATGCAGAGGACCACTAACTATACCGATACGTGTGTGACCAAGCCGGATTAGGTGATGGATCGCCTTGAGTGAGCCTTCGAAGTTGTTAACCACCACTGTATCCACTTCGATATTGTGCATCCGGCGATCCACGACGGCCACGGCCAGGCCTTGCTCTATGGCGCTGGCCAGAGCGGAAGAGTCTTCACGAGTGGGCGCGATGATGAGACCGCCTACATCCTCGGTTTGCATCAGGCGGATGAAGGATGCTTCTCGATCGGTATTGGCGTCAGCATTTCCTATCAGAACGCTCGATCCGCCCCGGGAGAGGACATGCTCAATGCCTCGCAGCACATGAACGTAAAAGGGATTGGTGATGTCTGAGAAGATGACGCCAACGAGCCTGCTATGGCTGGCACGCAAGCGTTGCGCCACACGGCTGGGACGGTAGTTCAGGTCCTCGATAGCAACCAGGACGCGCTCTGTTAGCTCGTCGGTGACGTGTGGGTGGTGGTTGAGGACTCGCGACACAGTGGTGACGGAGACCCCTGCACGCTTGGCGACATCTTTGATAGTAGGCATTGAGAGTAATCGCTGACAAATAGATGGGACCGGACAGAAAACGTTTTTTCTCAGTCGCGCGAATAACCGTTGAAATCGTTACCAGAGATATTCACCACCATACGACATTTCTACGCCATATGTCAAGCATTTTCTGCTGAAGTGGTTATTTGGAGATCTTCCTGGTGGATACTGTTGAAGGGCCAGGCGTGCCTAACCAACCAGCTCAAGTGGAACCGTTTTGCCCCAATGAACCCTGTGAGGTGTACGGTGAGACCGGGGCGACGCTGGTAGTTGCTTTATTCATCTTCAGGACTAAGCCCCAGCAGGGCTGGAACCACTCCGCTCCGGGAACGTTCCGTGAAGGACACTGCTCCGCATGCTCGACATCGCCGGTAACGCAGTTCATCCTTTCCAGGTCTTATACACAGTCAGGTTGTTTCGCCCTGCCGTATTCACACGTTCTCTTCCTATCCCATTGGAGACAGCCTCGCCTTACCGTCCTGCAAAATTATCATTCTTTGACCGCACCCGCGGCCAATCCCTGTACAAAGTACCTGCCCACTAATCCGAAAAAGAATATCACGGGGACAACTGTCAGAATGGATGCGGCGGATATTTGACCCCAGTTGATAGAGTAGGCAGAAGTCCAACCCGCGATCCCGACGGGGACTGTCTGGTTGGATGGCGAGGATAAGAGGATCGCTGGAAACAGGTAGTCATTCCATGACACCACGAAAGAAAAGATCGCCACGGTCGCGATGCCGGGCGCAATGAGCGGCGTGAAGATCTGAGCCAGCACACGCAAGCGACTCGCCCCATCAATGCGCGCCGCATCTTCAAGCTCAACGGGTACTCCATCAAAGAAAGAGCGCAGCGTCCAGATACCAAATGGCAGGGCCAGAATCACGTGCACTAGAACAACGCTGATGATGTTGTCATAGAGTCCCAGATTCGCCATTACGCGGAACAGAGGGATGATCAGCAATATGCCAGGAAATAGATAGACCAGCAGAATTCCGAGAGAGAAAAGAGTCTTACCCCGAAAACGCAGCCGACTAAGGCTATAGGCAGCCCCAACCGAAAGGAGTAGGGTTAGCACAGTGGCCGCGACTCCCACAACGATGCTGTTTCTCATGAACGTCGTATATCTGGACTCGTACAGCACATCGCGATAATGCTGCAGAGTGGCATCTTCAGGAAAGAACGTCGGCGTGCTTGCCATCATCTCTGGCAATTTCTTGAAAGAAGTGATGAGCGTCCAGTAGATGGGCGAGATATAGACTAACACTAACATGAGAAGAATAGCGTATATCAGCAACCGCTGACCTAAACTTGGGCGCATATCTGCCTCTTAGCTGAGCTTCCGTCTCCCAAAAGTGACCAGATAGATAGTGGTGAACGGAACGATGAACATAACCAGCAACAGAACGGAAATTGTCGCAGCATTACTCATCCTGAAGAGGTGCAGACCTTGCTTGTAGATCAGAACTGGCAGTGTGGCAGTCCCATCTCCGGGGCCCCCCTGAGTCATCAGCCAGATGGGAGGAAACATATTGAAAAGCCAGATTACCAGAATAAAAGCGGTATTGGCGACTGCGGGGCGGATAAGCGGAAATGTGATCCGCCAGAAGATAGCCCAACTTGATGCCCCGTCCACACGAGCCGCCTCGTAGAGTGTCCCCGAGATCGTTTGCATGGCAGCCAGAGTCACCACCGCCATGAAGGGAGTCCAACGCCAGGCGTTCACGAGAATCACAGCTAGCATTGCAGTCTCACGGCTAGCGAAAAAAGATACGGGTTGATCCACAAGACCGATCTGTCGCATCAAGTAATTTAGTACTCCCGCTACAGGGTCCAGAATCCAGCGCCACATCAGGACATTGACCACAATGGGGAACATCCAGGGGAGCAAGCTCCACGTACGTACCGTCCGCTGGCCGTAGAACTGCAGGTTCAGTACGACGGCGATAGCGATCCCGATGGGCACAATCAGCAGAAGATTGCCCAGCGACCAGATAACTGTCAGGCGAGCGCTCTCCCAGAACTCCGATTTGTGGAGTATCTTTGCGTAATTGTCCAGGCCCACGAATGGTACGTTTTTCTCGATGGAGCGCTGGTTATGCAGACTCAGCCAGAACACGAGTCCAACAGGATAGCCAATGATACCCAGCATCCAGACCACAGAGGGCAGTGTAAGTAGAAACGAAAGCGGCCCATCTCGCTCTAGCCATGAGAGTAGCCTGGACGCAAGAGCTTTGAGGTCACTAGATTTCTTTTGTGATGAGCACTCCAGCGTTGCCATCTGAGAGCATCTCTCTATTCATAGAATAACTTCGTCCTGAGCCAGCGGGTCGGGCTTAGCAGAACCACAAGTCGGCGGTGAGGGCTGGCTAGCAGCCAGCCCTCCTCACGCTACCAGGCCACCGAGAGCTGGTACAAGCTAGTTCTCGATGATGTCTTGATACTGTTTGGCACCCCAGGCCACCGCGGCAACCGGACTCTCACCCTCGAGTACGATGCGTTGGAGAACCTTGCCCAATACGAACGAACTCTCGATCTGCGAGGCGTGCGGCGCACCCTCTGGGCCAGTGAAACCGATGATATCGATGCTGCTGCCAACCTGCGCTTGTACTGTCACCAGGTCGGCCACTTGAGCAACCACTGGATGGTTGAGAAATGCGTCTGACGAGGCAGTTGCCTCGGTAACGGGCATGAACAGGCCGGCCTCGATATTGAGCAGATCTGCGTGATTCTCAGGTTGGTAGAGCCATTCCAGAAAAGCTGCGACCGCATCAATATCGGCAGTGCGTGTCACCGTGATCGCTCGCGGATAGCCTGTATGGCGACTCTCTTTACCTTCGGGGGCTGGCATGGGAGCCATTGCGTACTTTTCAAGTAGCTCCGGATCATTCGCGGCCAGTTCGCGAATCCACGCCCCATTGTACATCACTGTCGCACAACGGCCCGACTTGATGAGCAGTTCAGTTGCGCCCCAATCTAGGTTCTCTTTGCCGGGTGGGGAGTATTCGGCAAGCTGGGCGAGGAAAGTGTATGTCTCAATGTTTTCGGGCGAGTCGAAGACAACCGTCTCTTCGCCATTCTCTACTGCAACGATGTCGCCACCGTTGGAGCGCAGAAACGACCACACGACCTGGCTGCCGTAGTTCCCGTTAGAAGACACAGGCAGGCAGAAGCCGTAGACATCCGTCACTCCATCCCCATCCTGATCGAGCATTAGAGCCTCAGCGGCCGCCAGTGTCTCGTCCCAGGTCTTGGGCGGTTCAAGTCCCGCTTCTGCATACAGATCCGCGCGGTAGGTCATCGGCCAGTAGACACCAAAGACCGGGATGGCATATTGTTGCCCATCTACTTTGTAGGGATTTGAGAGCGCTTCAGGGATCACAAACTGGTTGTCCAGGCTCTGAAAGATGTCATCAACCGGGACAACAGCATTGTTCTCCATAAGGATGGGCAACTGCGGTGGGTTAATGAGGATGATATCGGGCAATTGGCCCGTAGCCATGCCAGACAGAAGCTTGGTCTGGTAGTCAGGGAAGTTGATCGGCACCTGCTCTACCTTGACCCCGGTTTCTTGTTCGTATCGCGCGAAAAGCTGCTCTATGCCCTCAACACGAGCAGGGGGAGTCTCCCAATGCCAGATCTCAATGGTGCCGCTTTGCGCTCTGGCTGGGGCAACGACAACTCCCAAGGGAGCTACGACGATCGCGATGAGAGTCAGTACTACTGCAACGCGAGACATGTTGTTATTCCCTCCTAGCTGACAAGTTCACCATTCGAGTAACCGAGGACTGAGCCGAGTTACAAAATATGAACTCCTTAGCCTCCTTTCCCAATTCGCGATCAGATGTACTGAGCGGGCATACACGCTATTTCAGATTGGAGCCACGAACCAGGCATCGCAGTCTATAGAGGCCCGTGCTGGCTGTGACGTAAAGACTACGCCGATCGTGGTCACCCCAGGCGAGATTGGCCGCCACTTCTGGTATGGAAATTCGCGCCATGATCTTGCCGCTGGGGTTGCATATCCAAATGCCGCCCGACCCTGTGCAGAAGATATTGCCATTCTCATCAAGTTTCATACCGTCAGGCACACCCTCTTCATCCGCTTCTCCCTTGAGTGTGATCAGCACTTCTCCTCCTGACAACTGCCAGTCATCACTCACGCGGAATGAGCGAATATGCTCATGAACGGAGTCGTTGATATACAGGATGCTCTCGTCTGGACTCAATGCCAGGCCATTGGGAGCGTCGAAATCGTCCACCAGAAGTCTCGGCTCGCCCAGGTCTGGCCTCAGGTGGTATACACCCCGCCAAGGCTGCTCCTGCTCTGCTGGCCCTCCCAACCCCTCCATCAGGCCGTAATGAGGATCGGTGAAAAGAATCGATCCGTCAGCAGCAACGATGATATCGTTCGGGGCATTCAGCCGTCTCCCCTCGTACTGGTGGGCCAATACCGTTATCGTGCCGTCATGATTTTCACGAGTTACACGGCGCGTTTGGTGTTCACAGGTCAGCAGTCGCCCTTTGCAATCCAGACATAACCCGTTAGAGAAATGGCTAGGCTGGCGGTAGATCTGGACTCCCTCACGATCCGAATAGTGATAAATGGTGTTGGCGGGGATGTCGGAGAATAACAGCCGACTCCTAACGTGGTCCCACACAGGACCCTCAGTGAACTTGAACCCATTAGCCAACCGCACAAGGTCTGTTGATGGAGCGACAAGCCTGGTGGCTTCACTTTCGAACACAGTGATAGCCATAGAGAGCATCCTCCCTCTGTCCAATACTGCCTCGCTTGCCGGAGGTTCTGTCAACAAGCAAGCTCTAGGGGTTAAAGTCATCCCCTGCGATCACGTATGCACGATGAGCAACGCTGCGAGCCAGTGCCGCAGCTTGTGGCCAGGCCCGCTGGTGTTCGGGGCTGGCCACCCACCGTCGGCGATTCTCTTCAGTATCGAATACCAACTCTAGCTGATATTCAAACTGAGTTGGTGCTGCCCCGATCTCTTGAGCCAGATCGGCAGGGAAGATGCGCAGCAATGACGAGCGGATATATCCCTGCTGTTGACGCAACGCAGGAACATATACTGCGGTATACATAGCCTCAAACTCCGCCTGTTTGAGAGTGTCAATCTCAAAATAGATCTGCAGCAGCATCATTGAAGTCACCTCCCCAAAGAGACTATGCCAGGCCCTTATTTAGCTGAAGAGCATTACATCCCTGATCCAGACCTTGCCTGGCCCATTCATGAACAGTCTTACGGCTACCGACTGCGCGTTGGCCGGAGCAACAGCCTCAAGGCGATCCTCAAGCCAGTCGGTCGTGCCAGTTACAAGCTGCCCCATCGGTCCTTCTGTTAGGTTGGTGATGAAGCCCCCATAGCTGTCAAGGAAACACAGTTGCAGGCAGGCAAACGCTTCGGGATGGATCCCTTCTGCTCTGATCTTGCCTCCGAGGTAATAAGATTTGCCTGCCTGTACGGCGACATACTGGACTAACATCAGCGCACCAGGCCGGTCATAGGCTAACCCACAGCACGCCATGTGTTCATCCCAAATGACCTCCCCACCTCCTTCCGCAAAGCGATTATCCAGCAGCCATCCAGTCGAAATGCCATCTCGGTCGCGCGCCTTGAAGAAGCCATTCTTCAGGCGAGGAAAGACCGTACGCATGTGGCGACGGTTGCGGAACATCCACACAATGTTGCCATAGATGTCCACTTCGATCGCGCGATGGTGGTTCTGATCAGAGATCAGAACATTTCCATTGGGCAGTTTGTCGGCTTTGTAGAAGCTGGCCCAGTAGTCCACCGAAAACGCCCAGACGATTTTCCCATCATGGGTGACTTCAAGAATGCGGTGATTGTTTGAGTCACATATCAGAACGTTGCCATTAGGAAGCCGATCGGCGTCGCGGGGGTTGTTGAGCATCTCGCGCGAACCATCTCCGTAGCACCAGACGATGTCTTTGGAGAGAGTCACCTCGATGATACGGTTATGATCCGAATCGCAAATTAAGACGTTCCCGTTAGCCTGCATGTCTGTATTGTGTGGATGAGCGATCCCGGCGCTGTACTCCCAGAGCACAGTGCCGCGACGATCCACAATAATGCAGCGGTTGTTATTGCGATCGGAGATGATGAAATTCCCGTCTGCCAGCTCGTGCGCATCATTGGGGTAATGGAGGTGCGAGCCATCTGAGAGGGTGCCGGTCCCCTCTCCCCAATGGTCGGAGTTCAGCACAACACGCTTATCAGGGGCGACTTCGAGCAAGCGGTTATTCGTAGTGTCGGTAATGAGCGTATTGCCGCTAGAGAGTCGTTTAGCGCTGTGCGCAAAGGAAAGACCCTCTGCATAACGCCAGACGATCTGGCCGGTTGGCGTTACTTCCAGGATCTCGCTACCCATGCGCGTTTCGTCACCCGCATCTGTGATCAGGGTATTGCCATTCGGCAACCTCTGGACATCGCACGGGAATTCGAGCATGCCCTCGATCTGAGCGGCAGAGTATTGTTCTGTGCCCACTGTCCTACTCCTACATGTAGCCCAGCTTGCGCAATTTCTCCATCAACTCCTCTTTATCCTGGCGTCGTCCACCACGCTCGTAAGTGTTCTCGAGGTCCTGTTGCCAGGCAGGAATCTGGCCGTGACTTGTTGTAGACACGCGAGCACCGAGAGAACGATAACCTTGTTCGTAGAGCTTTACGAAGGGGATGCTGTACTCGAAGTGGGCGTCCCATACGTCGCGCTCGGTAAAGTGTAGGATGGGGCAGATTCGAACATGCTCAGGACTGAACTCAGTAGCCGGCCTGGGGCTGAAATACTGCTCGTTGGCGCGGGCAGGCTGTTCATCCCAGCGAATACCCTCAAAGAAGCCCCGGATTTGCGCGCTCTCAAGATAGCTGTTCAGCGCGACCGTCTTCATCAGGTGGTTGCCCACAAACGATTCCGGCTCATATGGGAATACATCGTCCTCATAACCCAGGCGTTCGATCTCACGGCGATTGCGCTCGTTAAGATCAGCCACTCGCACTTGGGCGCCAAGCTGGCCCCCCGCCGCTGAAGAGACATCACGGTTGTGAAGCATCTTCACTTCAGCTCCCCACTCTTCAGCTACCTGGGCGAGGAATTCCCGAATTTCCTCGAACATATCGCCCTCGTCAATGCAGAAGCACACGGGTAGCGGCAAGCCATGTTCACGGCAGACTTCACGTACTAGATAGAGAACCAGAGTGCTATCCTTCCCTCCAGTCCAGGCAACCGCTAGGTCTGCAATAGGGTACTTCTCAAAAGCCTCTTCGATGATCTTCTTAGCATCACCCATTTTCTTTCTCAGCATCGCTCGATCTTGAGACATTGGGTTTTCTCCAGGCAAACTACACGGATTTTGACTTGAGGTTGCTTTCCATTCTATACTGAAAATATTGATTGTTCAATATGTAGGACAATGTTCATAATGGCGAACAACAAAGGGGCTTGATTACGATGAAAGAGACACCTCATGAATTCGCTGGTCGAATAGTGCTGATCACAGGGGCTGGAGGAGGTATCGGGCTGGCACTGATCCGCGCCTTCGGCAAGCGCGGCGCGTCCATTGTTGCTGCCGATCTGACGACAGACCTCTTGGCCCGCGCCTTGGAAGAAGCACGAGCTGTCGCCGCGCTGTGTCATACGGTGGCGGGAGATGTAGCAGAGCCAACGGTATGCCAGCTTCTGGTTGACGCTGCGGTTGAGCGCTTTGGTCGGTTAGACGTTCTGATTAACAATGCTGGGATTGGTGGGCCTGTGGAACCAGTCTGTCAGATGGATCTGGATGGCTGGAATCGGACTTTGGCGGTCAACCTGACGGGGGCAATGCTATGTTCGCGCGCAGCGTTGGGGGTGATGATTCCACAAAATTGCGGGGTGATTGTCAACATCGCATCCAATGTTGGCAAACGAGGACATGCCGCGCGCGGAGCCTACGTCGTATCCAAGTGGGGTATGCTGGGCCTTACCCAGACCATGGCTCTTGAAGTCGCCCGGATGGGAATCCGTGTAAATGCCGTGTGCCCAGGGCCAGTCGAGGGCGAGCGTGTCGAGGGCTTCATCCGACGTCAGGCAGAGGTCCAGGGTGTCACTGCGGACGAGATCCGCGCGGAATGGATTGCGAGTATGCCGATCGGGCGCATGATTACCGCTGAAGAAGTGGCTGAGGTGGTAGTTTTCTTGGCCTCCGAACGAGCCAGCGGCATGACTGGGCAATCGGTCAATATCACTGGCGGAATGGTGATGCACTGATGAGGCAACGCTCCCGCATAATTCTCTATGCGCCTTCAGCGGCTATTACGGCGCGACCCGATCTTCTGGACCGTGTCGCTGAACGATATGATCTGCGGAGTGTCATCATCCGCAGTCCTGATCGAACGGCCTTTGAGCTTGTGCGCGAGCGCGACTTAGATGCTTTGTGGTTAGCTCCCGGCTTGTGGGGAGATGGCCAACAGCCCGCAACGAATCGCGCGGTCTTCCCGTCTGTGCCAGGCTGGGACGCTTCACTGCATCCCGCCTATGAGCGCCAATTTCCTATGCAATGCCCCAATAGTCCTGGCTTTGCGGGTGAACTTGGTGCGTACTATGCTCAGACAGCTAACGCATTGGGGGCGACCGGCGTCTTTGCCACTCACCAGCGTTATCATCACCCGGCAAATCTGGAGCATCTATGGGGTTGTATCTGTCCTAACTGCTGGGTAACGGCAGCGCAGACAGGCCTGGATGTGGGGGAGGTATCGAACTTTTGGAGGGCGTTAGCCCACAAGCTGGCGAAATTGCCGGCGGAACAATGGGCCCAAGTCCCTGTGATGGCGAGCACTAATCCACTGATTGACTGGTGGGCAGCGCTCACTGATATGGACTTCCCGCTTCGCTGGTTCGCCTGGAAGAACACTTCTATTGAGTCCCATATGCTCCGAGTGAGAGCGGCATTTGAAGCGGGAGCGCCCAAGCTTGCTTTCGCAGCCAACTGCTTCGAGCCATTGCTGGCGCCGTTGGTGGGTAACGCACCAACGACACAACGCTCTTCCATTTGGTACGCACCGCTCTTAGGTTATTGGTCACACCACGTGCATGGAAGCCTTGAGAATCTTGCCGCCTGGCATCTGATTTTGTCTTCTCAGGGAACGCGGGATAGCATCTTGCAGGCGCTGGCAACGCTCTTGGGCGTTGGGGCAGCTCTAAATGATGCGGCTCATGGAATCCGCCAGGAACTGTATTTAGGAGCAGCACAAGCTGCCCAGTTGGGTATGGAGTACTATCCTGTTCTCAATGGGACTATAGCCAATCAATATGGCGGCACGGCGAGTCAGTTCTCATTAGCCGAGGGTTTAGATCTTGCAGAGAAGCTAGGCGCAGCGGGAGTGATAGTCCAGGGAATCAGCCAACTTCTTGATGACGCACTCCTTGATTTCTGGTACTGAACAAATGTGACGACTCTCCCCGCTTTAGCGGGGAGCTTCCCAGAGCACGCGCGCCGCAACGGGCCACGTTACGCTCTGGCGGCCCCGTCCGGGCCGAGTAGCCGTTTCTCTCTTAGGTGCGGTTCAGATTTTACGCAGCGGCCTGCCCGCTGCAACCCTGTACCTGAAGTGGTCAAAGAGCCGCATGGGGCGCGTGCTGAGGCTATGCTCCTGCTGTCACGCTCTCGCCCAACCGTATACGGGAAGTATGCCGCACATTCGTTCGCTACACTGTGCCCGAAAGGAGACAAGCGCCATTCCTCACCGGGTTGAAACCTGGTGTCCCCTGGCGCAATTTCTATGGAGAGTAAAGTTCATATGCCGACAGATCATGCCGCGCGCCTCGACGAGGTGTCGGATCCCGAACCAGATCCTGAACACCGTGTACTGTCTCCGTCAGTGTCAAGGGCAGTACGGGTGATCGAGCGCCTCTCACTAGGCCCTAGTACCTTGACTGAATTGAGCAAACAGCTAGAGATCCCCAAGAGTTCTCTGCACAGCATCCTGGCTACTCTGTCTGCTCACAACTGGATCGAGGTCTCAGGTCGAGAACTGCGCCAGGGGAAGGCTCTTTTTCGCACGGTCGTCCGCTATAGCCGCAACGTGCTTCTACGTCCAACATTCCTAGAAGTCGGGCGGCGAATTGTGAGCGAGACCGGAGAAACCACTTTCCTAGGCATTCTGGAGGGCAACCATGTGCTTCATGTCGCGCGAGTTGATGGCACTGCTTCGCTCCGTTATGTTGCGCTTGAGGGTGAGCTTGGTCCAGCTCATGCGTCGGCGTTGGGCAAGGTGCTGCTAGCTGAACGCGAGCCTGGGGAGGTTGCTACACTATTTGGCTCATCCACTTTGCCGCCGCTAACACCTCAGACCGTGACAGATCTGAATCAGTTACTCGACGATCTGTCGTCAGTTCGCTCTCAGGGTTTTGCTCTCGACCTGGGAGAGGTTGTTGATGGCCTTTATTGCGTAGCTGCTCCTGTCCGTGACGCATCAGGGGCGGCTATTGCTAGTATGGCGCTGGCTGCCCCTGCATTTCGCTTCTCCGAGCATAGAGAGGAATATATCGGTCTGATTCGAAAGGCATCTGGCGAAGTCTCGGTTCGTCTGGGATACCTGGGGAACACACAGGGTTGAAGTGAATGGCACGAATCTCAAACCAGACGCTCACACTCCCGAATAGACTATGCCCAAACTCGATCAATCGTTCTGCCCCGACTGGTAATACGATCCCCTAGAGCGTGTTATGCACTTTATAGACAGAAGGCAATCGACTGAACGAAACACTGTGCCATCGGGATAGCGAAGGCCAAGAAATGCAAGCCTTTCACGGTTTCCGGCAAACGCTCATAGTCACGGGCGAGTCGGCGGAAACGAGCGAGCCAGCCGAAGGAGCGTTCGACGACCCAGCGGCGCGGCAGAAGCACAAAGCCGCGTTTGACGTCGGGCAGCTTGACGACTTCCAAGCGAATAGCGTGAGCGGCGGCCTGTTGAGCCGCGTCATCTCCCGTGTACCCCTGGTCAACGAACGCCACTTCCACTGTTTGCCCGGTGGTTTCCTGGACCGCCTGGGCCAACTGCTCGACGTGGGCACGGTCCTGCTCATCGGCGGCAGTGACGTGCAAGGCCAGCAAATGACCCAAAGTGTCCACCGCCATATGGGTCTTACTGCCTTTGCGGCGTTTGGCCCCGTCATAGCCAGCACGTTCCCCACTTTCGGGACTGGATTGCAGCGTCCGGCTGTCGAAAATGGCGGCGCTCGGCTGCTCGGTGCGTCCCTGGGCCAGGCGCAGCCGCGCCCGCAGGTCGTGCACCATCGCCTCAAACACGCCCGCTTTCAGCCAGCGCTGCGCCTGCTGATACACCGTGTGCCACGGCGGCAAGTCGTTCGGGATCATGCGCCACGATATCCCGCCGCGTACGACATAGCGCAGGCTATTGAACACCTCGCGCAAGGAGTGATCGCGCTGTGGCGCCTCTTCTGTCATCAACGTCAAATACGGCGCCACAAACGCCCATTCTTCATCGCTTACATCTGTGGGGTAGGCTTTTCGTTCGCTCATACCCCCATTGTAATCACGCACTGTTCAAAAGTGCAGAACAGGCTCTAGGGCGTGTCTGGAAACCCCTCACCCCTGCACCCCTCTCCCTCACCGGGGCGAGGGGAAATCCTGCGCCTGGCGTCCACCGCGTCACGCGCTGGGCATTGTGGCCCTGGCTGGCGTGCTCGATGTGGGCGGCAATACCTTCTTCCTGTTGGCGGCCCAGGCGGGGCGGCTCGATGTGGCCTCGGTGCTGTCGTCGCTCTACCCGGCGATCACGGTGCTGCTGGCGCGTGGGCTGCTCGGCGAGCATATCGCCCGCTGGCAGGGCATGGTTGTCGCCGCCGTGATCGCCGTGCCGCTGATCGCAAGCTGACCGCTTGACAGGCGGCGTATCTGCTTATAGGCTCATGACCACGAGATGCACTCGCGGCGAGTTTGTTGACATCAAACAGGCATCTGGTATACACTGCTTGGTATAGACCAAAGACCAGTTGTGGTGCCAGAATGAGTACGGTGATTGGCCCCCCTTCGCTCAGCAGCCATATGCCGCTCTATCTCCAGGTGCAAGAAACACTTCAGGAGATGATCGAGAACGTCGAGTACGGCCCTGGCGAGCAGATCCCCTCTGAACGCGAGCTGAGCGATATGCTGGGCGTCAGCCGGATGACCATCCGGCGGGCGGTGGAGAACCTGATCCAGGTGGGGCTGCTCGAACGGCGCTCGACCAGCGGCACCTATGTCCGGCAACCCCAGATCGTACGCCATGTTGGCTCGCAGTATCCGGTCGGGCTGACCCAGATGTTGCAGCACCTGGGAGCGCATGTGGGCGCGCGCCTCCTGACCTTCGACACCATTCGTGCGCCGCACAAGATCGCCACTTATCTGGGCTTACGCCTGGGCGAGCCGGTTGTGGTCCTGCGCCGGCTGCGGACCGCTAATGCGTTACCCTTCTGTATCGAGACCAGCCATGTTCCCGCAGAGTTCGTGCCCGGCCTGGCGTCAGGTGATGTCGAGGGCGACATCTCCTTCTACGGCCTTCTGAAGGAGCGCTACGGCATTTCTATGGTCAGGAGTGAGGGGACCGTCAAGATCTCTCGCTGTCTGCCTGAGGAAACGGACCTCCTTGGTCTGAATGCCGGCGACCCAGTGTTGTTCATGCAGGCAGTCATCTGCGACACCCTCAATCGAAACGTCGAGTACATTCGGTCAGTGAACCACCCCGATCGGGTTATTTTCCGTTCCTATCGGCAGTTGGGCTAGCTGGCCACTCCTCCTGAGGGGACTAGCAGGCCTACTTCGGTATCAACCGGTTCTCTCGTCTGGCCAGGCGCGTGTGGGTACGCGCCATCATCTGAGGAGACAGGCAACCATGGCTCAAGATTTCGACCGTAACGCATTCATCCAATCGCTTGACGCTGCGACGCAGGGCCGGCTCAAGGCTGCCCAGCTTGGCGAAGAACTGGGGCGCAAAGGCTTCAAGCGCCTCTATTTCGTGGGCTGCGGTGCGCCCAACCGTCTGATGGCCATGATGGAGTACTGGGCGCAGCGCATCGCCGTCAACACGGAGATCCGGCGCTACTTCCCCGCCGAGTTCGTCAGCCAGAACCCCGCCTCGCTTGACGAGAACACGCTGGTGATCCTCGGCTCACATTCCGGCACGACGAAGGAGACGGTCGAGGCGGCGCGTTTCCTGCAGGGCAAGCCATGCACCACGGTCGGCTTCACCCAGAAGGTGGAGTCTCCGCTGGCCCAGGCGGTGGACTATGCGCTGCCCTATGGCGAGACAGAGGCCGGCTACTATGCTAACTACATCATGATGCAGGCCCTGGTGAGCGGTTTCCTCAAGGTCGCGGAGCCTGGCTGGCAGGTGCACGATGCGTTGCTGGAGTCGTTGGGCGCGCTGTCTGCTGCGCTGGCGGAGACGGCCCTGCTGAACGACGCGCGGGCCACTGAAGAAGCCCGCCTCTACAAGGATGATCGCATCATGTACGTGGTCGCGGGCGGTCCCATGTCCACCACGGCCTACGTGCTGGGTGTTTGCGTCTTGATGGAGATGCAGTGGATGCATGTCCAACCGGTCGTGGCAGCCGAGTTCTTCCACGGACCGTTCGAGATTGTGGACGAGACCACTCCGCTGATTCTGCTCGTTGGTGAGGACCCCAGTCGGCCTGAGGCAGAGCGCGTGGTGCGCTTCTGCAAGAAGTACACCGAACGCCTGATGATCTACGACTCCAGAGATTTCGCTATGCCGGGCATTGCCGAGGAGATTCGTCCCATCGTTGCCCCGATGATCCTTGAAGCAGCGCTCAGCCGCTTCCCGGCACACCTGGCCGTCTGGCACAACCATCCGCTGAGCACGCGCCGCTACATGTGGAAGACGGAGTACTGATCGCGATGCGCATCGTGGGCGTCGGCGACAACACGGTCGACAGGTACCTGCATCTCAAGATGATGTTCCCCGGCGGCAATGCGGTGAACGTGCCGGTTCTCGCCCGCCGCTACGGCCACGAAGCCAGCTATATTGGCTGGCTGGGGGACGACCCCCATGGTCGCCTGATCATGGAGGCGCTCGTCGCCGAAGGGCTTGACGTCTCGCACTGCCGCATGGTGGACGGCCCCAACGCGTACGGAGAAGTGTCGGTGATCGACGGAGACCGGGTGTTCGGCCACGCCGATCACGGCGTGACCCGGCTCATCGCGCTGGAGGAGGAGGACCTGGCTTTTGTCCGCCGGCACGATCTGACCCACACGAGCATCTACAGCCATCTTGAGCGGGACCTGCCCAAGTTGAGCGCAGCTTCGCGCGTCCTGTCTTTTGACTACTCGCAGGAAGCGACGCGCGATTATCTCAGCGCGACACTGCCCTACGTCACCATCGCGCTTCTATCGTGCCCAGGGCAGACTCAGCCAGAGGCGGAGGACTATATGCGCTGGGTGCACCAGCAGGGACCGAGCTTGGTCGTCGCCACACGGGGAAAACTCGGCTCGCTGGTTTTCGACGGTGATCGCTTCTACGCGCATGGCATTGCGGAGACTGAGGTGATTGACACGCTGGGGGCCGGCGATGCGTATGCTGCGCGCTTCCTCGTCGAATATCTCTCTGGAACGCCGATCCCCGAGGCGATGGCCAGCGGGGCCTTGTCGGCAGCAGAGACCTGCCGCTACTACGGCGCGTTCGGCTATGGCATACCGATCCCGTGAGTGAGCTGTCGTCGTTAGCAGTACCAGACTGAAAGGAGGCCCGCTGCCATCATTGAACAGTGCCACTCACAACCCGGCAAGACAACAAACGCCTGGAACGCTCTTAACAAGCAGAGGAGAACACACATGTTGAGACGCTATGGACCCAAGTTCGTCGTGCTGGTGGTGCTCATCAGCCTGCTGATCGGCGGTATTGGCACCAGCGCGGCCCAGGGGCAGGTCACGATCCGCTTCTTCCACAAATGGCCCGAGCCAGAGCACATGGACTACTACAACTGGGTCATTGAAGAGTTTGAGAAGGCGTACCCGAACATCAAGATCGAGATGGAAGCGGTTGCCGACGAGCCGTACAAGGATAAGATCCGTGTCGTGATGGCCAGTGGTGACGTGCCCGACATTTTCTTCTCGTGGGCTGGCGAGTTCTCGTGGAAGTTCGCCCGTGCCGGACGTGCTCTGCCGCTCGATGAGTACGTCTACGGCACTGACTGGGAGAACGACCTCATCATGAGCGCGACCGTGCCGTACCAGTGGGATGGCAAGTTGTACGGGCTGCCGATGCGCATCAACGCCAAGTTCATGGTCTACAACAAAGAGCACTTCGAGAAGTACGGGCTTTCCGCCCCTACCACCTGGGATGAATTCCTGGCCGTCTGCGCGACACTGAAGGAGAACAAAGTCATCCCCATCGCCTTTGGCAACGAGTTCCCCTGGGCGTCCTCACACTACGTGGGCGACTTCAACGCCAAGCTGGTGCCTGGGGACGTTATCGCTGCCGACTACCTGCTCCAGGGCGAAGCCGATACGCTCTTCACGCACCCCGGCTATGTCGAGGCGCTCGCCCGCTTCAAGCTGCTCAACGATGAAGGCTACTTCAACGAGGGGGCCAACGCCCTGCAGCACAGCCTGGCCCGCGCGAGCTTTATCGCGGGGCGCGCCGGAATGTTCTACATGGAACTGGAAGAGTTCCAGCAGGTTGCCGACCAGATGGGCGCGGACGCCTTTGGCTTCTTCCCCTTCCCAAGCGGAACTGGTGGCGAGGGCGACCAGAACCTGCTCACCGGTGCGCCGGACGGGTTCATGGTCTCGGCAGAGACTAAGCACCCCGAAGAGGCGATCACCTTCTTGCGCTTCATGCTCTCCCCGGAGCGTGGCGCAGAATACGTGCGGATGCTGGGCATCCCCAGCGCCGTAGCCGGCGCAGTGAATGAGGAAACTGCGCTGCCGATTGTCGTTGCGGGCGTGGAAGCCATCAACCAGGCCAGCGGCATGGCCCTGTGGCTCGACACCGACATTGATATCAGGATCGTGGAAGTCTACCTGCCCGGTATGCAGGCGCTGCTGACTGGGTCGGAGTCTCCGGAAAGCATCATGGCGAAAGTGCACGAGGCGGCGGTCAAGATTCAGGCCGAGCTTGCCCAAGAGGGCTAACAGGCCCATCCCTATCGTTTCTTGGCGGGGGGTGTTCTGCAGACACCCCCTGCCAGCAGAGTCCTGAGGAGCCGGGCAATGCCAGGGTTTGAATGGACACGCTTCAAAAGAAGCCTGACCCCTTACATGTTTCTACTGCCAGCTCTGGTGTTCATGGTCGTCTTCATCTACCAGCCGATCGTTCAGAGCTTCCGTTACAGCCTCTACAAATGGAGCGCTTTCTCAGCCTCTGAGAGCTGGAAGTACGTCGGTCTGGACAATTACACCCGCGTGATTGAAGACGACATCTTTTACACCAGCATTGTCAACAACATCTGGTATGCGGTGATTTCGGTGGCCGTGCAGGTATGTTTTGGCCTGGTTCTGGCCGCCCTGCTTGAATCGCAGATTCTCCCCCGCCTGTACAATCTTGTCTTTCGTACAGCTTTGTTCCTCCCTTCGGTGCTGGCCGTCACGATTGTGGGCATCACCTGGCAGCTTGTGTACAGCCCGGCGACGGGCTTGATCAACCAACTGCTGGAGTATGCCGGGCTGGAGGCATTCAAGCGCACCTGGCTGGGGGAGGAGGGAACAGCGATTTTCGCCATTATTGGCGTGTCGCAATGGCAGTGGACGGGCTACATCATGATCCTGTTTGTGGTGGCCATCCAGGCAATCCCCCACGAGTTGTACGAGGCTGCCCGCATTGACGGCGCCAATGGCATCCAGCAGTTCTTTCACATCACGGTGCCCGGTGTGCGCCAGACTTTCCTGGTGATGTCCACCATCACCGTCATTGGCGCATTTCAGGTATTCGATATTGTGTGGGTGATGACGGCCGGCGGGCCCAACCACGCCAGCGAGACGTTGGGCAACTATCTTTACCGGGTTGGGTTCCGCAATGACGAGATGGGATACGCTTCGGCGCTGGCGACGGTGATGTTCCTGATCACGTTTGTGCTGTCGTTTGTCCAACTCCGCTTGGGCGGTGGCATTCAGCAGCAGGAGGCCCACTGAGATGGCTAGACTTCAACATGCAGGGCGCCGCGCCGCGCGCCAGCCGCTCGACCGGTATCGAGCCAGACAGTTGTTCACGCAGTTGATCGTGCTGAGCCTGTTCGTGGTGCTCACAGTGATTGCTATTTATCCCATGATCTGGGTTGTCACCAATTCCCTCAAAAGCGATGTCGATCTGTTCGAACAAACCTGGGCGTTTCCCAAAGAGCCGCGCTGGCAAAACTACGAGCGCGCGTGGCAGTTTGGCATCGGCAGGTACATCATCAACAGCGTGATCGTGACGGCAGCCAGCGTCGTGGGCACTGCGATCATCAGCACCATGGCCGCCTACGCCCTGGCGCGCTACAGATTTCGCGGCCAGACCTTTCTGCTCTTCTTCATCCTGGGCGGCCTGATGCTCGCCCCGCAGGTCACCCTGATTCCGCTGTTTCGCACCCTGGTGAAGCTGGGTATCTACAATACCTACCTGGCACTGATCCTGCCCTACATCGCGTTTGGCATTCCGTTCTCCACCTTCCTCATCCGCGCTTATGTCATGGGGCTGCCCAGAGAACTGGAAGAGGCGGCTTTCATTGACGGCGCGGGGCCGTGGGGCGTATTCCTGCGGGTGATCGTCCCGCTCAGCCGCCCCGTCATCGCCTCGGCCATGGTCATCGAGGCCATGCGCGCCTGGAACGAGTTCATGTTCGCCCTGACCTTCATTGAGTCGGACAAGCTGCGGACGCTCACGATTGGTATTTCGGCGTTCCAGAGCACGCTGCGCGCGGAGTACACGGTGGTGATGGCCGGCCTGGCCATTGCGGCGATCCCGATGATCCTGGTCTTCCTGATCGCCCAGGGGCAGCTCATCCGGGGCCTGACGGCGGGGAGTCTCAAGGGATAGAAAGCATCATGCCTCGAAATGACTCGAGGCATGCCTGCATCCTGTGCCCGGCAGAATGGGGTGACGTGGTATAGTAGCAGCCAACTGAACAATCTCGCAGAAGCTGTCCCCAAGCGAGAGTTGACCTGACCCCAGACTCTGGGGTCTTTTGTGCCTTCTCCCTTAGGTTCTCCTTCGGTAGTGACATGCGACTATCTCCAACCGCCGGGGGGAAATACCGGAGCGAGGAGAATCTTCCGAACGGAAAAGTGCTGATCAGCCAGCCCCAAGACCAGCGGCGCCGCTGGCATTCACGCGCCCTTCTCCTGCCCGGTGGGAGACAGCCTCGCCTCGCTGTCGGAAAACCTAAACGACTCTGTTTGCAGTTAAAAAGACACGCAGCTTATGTTCAGCCGTCCTGCCACCCTAATCGAAGTCTAGCTGCCGTTCAAGGTCCTCGGAGTCCAGAGCCAGTGCGAACGCGGCGGAACTGCGCGTGCGGCTGGCCACGAGGCGATCACACGGGGGTGCATTCCAAATTGGGGGCAGAATTGAATTCGCTAGGGGCAGATAAGCACCGGACCGAAAGAAGGCGGCCCTAAACTTGACGCATTTTCCCCTGATTTGGAAACTCGCCCCAGATTTGGAATGCACCCGCCCTCCCTTCCGCACTGGACGCGAACGGAAAAGCGCACTACACTTGGACACAGACGCCGCCTGCTGCGAAAATCGAGGGAGACCGGGCAGCATTGTCTTGAGGGAGAGCGCGCAATGGTGATCTGGCCCTTGCCCCGCATCACATTCCAGGAATTGAGCCTGGTCGAGGAGACTCGGCGCGCGGCGCTGCTCACCAGCGCCGAAGCGTGGCCGGTAGTCAGCGATTATCTGGCGTTGCCGGTGTTAATCCAGGCGGAACCGTCGCGCTATGATCGTGAGTTGTTCGAGTACCTGGCCGAGAATTTGCCCAGCGCGGTTGAAGTGGTCTATGCGGTGGGGGGTGGCGCGCCTTTGGAAGCGGCCAAAGTGGTCGCGGCGCGCAATCGCGTCCCGCTCATCGTCGTGCCGCTGGCGCTGGACAGCACGGCCATGCTCGCGCCTTACGCCGTCGCCAGCGAGCCGGTCGCCGACCGCCAGCGCCGCGTCCGTCTCAGCGCCGCCCCTGCCGCCGAAGTGCTGCTGGACTGGGATGTGATCCTGAGCGCGCCGGAGTCTGTGCGTGGGGCGGGCATTGCCGAGATGCTGGGCATCGTCACCGGCCTGCTGGACTGGCGCTATGCTGCGCAGCGCGGCAAAAATCCGCGCGCCGAGCGCTTCCAGCCCTGGGCCGCCGGCGTGACGACCGATCTCGCCAAGCAGGCGATCAAGAGCGCGACGGCCATCGGCCAGGGCGATCGTGAGGCGCTGCAAACACTGCTCAGCCTGATGATGGTGGCGGTGCAGATGGGCAACTTGCTCGGCCACACGCGCGCCCTGCAGGGCGGCGAGCACCATCTGGCCGACATCCTGTCCGCCACGAGCAACCCCGCCACGCCGCGCGCTGAGTTGTTGGGGACGTGCGTGCTGTTCTGCGCCGCGCTGCACGGCCAGGACCCGGCTCCGCTGCGCGATGCGCTGAACGGGGCGGGCGTTCGGCTGGATCAGATTCGCGCGACCGATTTCAACCTGCTGCTCAGCGCGCTCAGCACGCACCTGGCCGATCACGGTTTCCCCTACACCATCCTCAACGATCTGGATCTCGCGGCGGACGAGGTGGCGCTGGCGCTGGACGCCGCCGGGCTGACCCTGCTCACCGAGACGTGGGCCGTGCCCGCCGGGGATGCCTCGGCGCGGCAGCCCGCACCAGGCGAAAGAGCCGCCCGACCAGCCCGGTCCACGACCGCCACCGCCGCCGATACGCCCTCGGACTGAGAGCAGCGGGGCGCAGACCTCATCCCCTGGCGCGCCAGAGCGAATGAGCATACAGTCTGGCCTGGTCCAGCCCCCATCCCCGGCCCTTCCCCCACGAGGGGGGAAGGGAGCAGAGCGCCGGCCTTAAGCCCCTTCCTCCTTGCGGGGGAGGCTTGGGGTGGGGGAGACAGCAAGCAACTGCCGGCGGACTCCCGCCCTGATGTGCTGGTGCGCTTGGGCGATGCAGGGGCGTATCGCGATACGCCCCTGCGCCGCGTACTTCTGCCCACACAGAAACTACCTCTTGCTGGCCACCCCGCCGCGCTCCAGCACGTAGACCAGGCCGGGCGTGCCCGGATTGTAGGGTGCGTCGGCGCACCCGTTGCGCCGGCCCACCACGGCCAGCCCCACTTCGGCGAAGAGCTGCTCCATCTCCGACACAGTGGGCCACCAGACCTGCTGGCGGTATTCGCGCCGGTGATGCGCGGGGCCAAAGACGACGGCCTGCTGATGGGCGATGCGCCGCTGTGTGTCGAAGTGCTCGCGGTAGATGATCGCGCCGCCCTGCCACTCGTCCCAACGCTGGGTGCGCGCGGGTAGCTCCGGCTGCCAGTCTTCGCTGCCGAAGAGCAGCCGCCCGCCAGGGCGCAGCAGCCCGGCTACGCGCCCCAGGGCATTGCGCGCGCTGGGACGGTCGGGGAACCAGGTCAGTAGATTGCCACAGAACTGGACGATGGCGTCGAACGGCCCGCGCAGCGGCGGGCGCGCGAGATCGCCTTCCACCCAGTCAACGGTCAGTTCGCGTCGCCGGGCGTGGTAGCGGGCGAGCGCCAGCAGCTCGTGCGACAGGTCCAGCCCGGTCACGCGCATGCCGCGCGCGGCCAGGGGCAGGCTATGCCGCCCCCAGCCGCAGCCCAGGTCGAGCAGACGGTCACCTGCCGCCAACCGCAGGTGGATGGCGGCGAACCGCACTTCCTCTTCTGTGTGATGTGCCCATGCCGCCGGAGCATCGCCGGTCATCATGCGGCGGGCCAGCCCCGCCGCCATCTGGCGATTCCAGGCAAGGTTGTCACGATAAGTGAGTCCGGGTGCATGCATTAACTAGAGACTCCTTTTCGGCGCACGGGCAGCGCGGCTGTCAGCCGTTGCGCTTCAGCTTGCCCGTGCGCTTGGTGTACTTCTCCGCGCGCTGGAACAGGTAAATGCCCAGCGGCAGCATGATCAGGCCCATGATCAGCAGGGGCCACACGTAACTCAGCGGGTCGGCGGTCGCCGTATTGGGCAGCAGCGCCGCCCGCATCCCTTCCAGCACATACGTTGCCGGCGAGATCTTCGCCAGAACTTGCAGCCAGCCCGGCAGCACGCTGACCGGGTAGTAGATGCCCGACACGAGCAGAAAGAACGCCTGCACGATGTTGGTCATCTGCGCACCGCGCTCCGGGTAGAGCAGCGGCAGGATGGACGCCACCACGCCGATGCCGACGAAGGACAGGCTGCCCACCAGCAGGATCACGGTCGCAGCGGCGAGATCGGCGTCGGCGAAGCTGAGATCGAAGAACCCGGCGACGACCACGCCAATGATCACGGTGAAGAGCAGGCTGTAGACGATGGCGAAGATCGTCTGGCCGATCATCTGGTTGAAGCGGTGCACCGGGGCCATGAAGGTGTACTCGATGGTGCCTTCCCACCGCTCCCAGGCGATCATCTCGCTGATGTTGTTGAAGATGCTGGCCAGAAAGCGCCAGACCAGCGTCCCGATCAGCAGGTAGGTGATCAGGAAGTTGGTGTCAATCTGCGTCTCACCGGTGATCTCGGCGGCACCAGCGCCGATGAATGTCACCGAGAGCGAGTTGGCGATGGAGTAGGCCAGCCAGACGACTTCCCACCCCCAGTAGCGTTTGACCAGGTTGAAGTTGCGCGCCACGAATGCGTAGGACTGGCGCATCTCCAGTTGAATGCCCTTAATCACGGTTGCCTCCTGCGAAAACGGTTGTCAGTGGTCGGTTGTCGGTATCAGTGATCGGTCGAAGCGCTGCTCGGCTGCGCCCGTCGCAGAGCGTATGCCATACGCCCCTGCGAAGTCGGGCGTCCTGCCCATCCCCACCGGACCACTGAAGACCGATCACTGCTTGTTTCTCCTCACGCTACGACAGCACTTTCTCCGGCTCGAAGTCCGTCACATCGTCCTTCTCGACCAGCTCCTTGCCGGTGAGGGCCATGAAGACCTCTTCCAGCGTCGGCTCGTGGCCGTTGCGCCGGATGCGCCGCTTGAGGCCCTCTGGCGTGTCGAGGGCGGCGATCCGGCCATCGTCGAGGATGGCGATGCGATCGCACAGCGCGTCGGCCTCGTTCATGTCATGCGTGGTGATGACGATGGTTGCGTCGTGTGTGTCGCGCAGCTCGTTGACGAACGCCTGCACTTCCAGCTTCGAGCGCGGGTCCAGGCCGGTGGTCGGCTCGTCGAGCAGCAGCAGCACCGGCTGCGTCAGGAAAGCGCGGGCAATGGCCACCTTCTGCTGCATCCCCCGGCTCATGTCCTCCATCGGGCTGGTGTAGCTGCTCTCGCGCAGCCCCAGCCGCCCCAGGATCTCGCGGGCTTTGCGGTCGGCTTCCTTGCCAGAGACGCCGTACAGCCGCGCCCCGTAGAGCAGGTTCTCCTTGGGGCTGAGCTTCTTGAAGAAGGCCGCCTCTACTGATACGCGGTTGATCAGCCGCTTGACGGCCATCTCGTCGCGTTCCACATCCAGCCCGAAGACGGTGATCGCCCCTTCGTCTGGCAGCAGCAGCGTGGAGAGCAGGCGGATCAGCGTGGACTTGCCCGACCCGTTCGGCCCCAGCACGCCGAAGATTTCGCGGCGATAGACGCTGAACGAGACATCCGACACGGCGGTGACCAGTTCCTTGCCACGCCGGGCCTTGAGCCTGGGCGGGGTGTCGTGGCCGTTGGCCGACTGTCCGTTTGCCGCATGATTGCTGGTCGCCTTGTGGCTGCCAGCCCAGCGCCGCCACCAGGGGTCGGCGGCGACATTGAAGCGCTTGACGACGTGCTCGACGACGAGCGCCGCTTCCTGCGTGGGGGTGGAGTATTCCAGCATGGTGATATCCTTAGTCGTGCGTTGGTAATGCTCTGCTTTCGGCGTGAGAAAAGCGGTTTCGGGCCTGTGCTGCCGCACAAAAAAGCCGCGAGCTGGGTGCCCGCGGCTTGAATGGCCGGCGACGGACTCGTTGGACGAGTCATCGCAAAAGAAACCGCGGGCATTGCGCCCGCGGCCAGAGTCCCTCGTTCAGACGAGTTTCCTTAGCGGCAAACAGGCGCAATACGGCAAGGTATGTTTCCGGTGGAAACGTTACCCATGCGAGTGCGGATGAGGGTGTGATTCGCCATGATGCGCCTTTGCTCCTTTCATAGGATGCGGGCAGTATAGCACGAGCGGCGCGAGATTGTCAAGGCATTTGTTGGCAAGTTGGCAAGTGCGCGCAAAGGCTGTCAGTGACTCGCCTGGCATCGGGCGAGGTAAAGCCGGACAGGTGCGCCTGGCCATATGCCCCGCGATCTCCGCCCTGGCTCTGCCGGGGAGAGTCCAGGGAAGAGGTCTGCCGCAGCACCAGGGACTTCGGAAGTCGGCTATCTGAGCGGCGCGCGAACGCCCTTATTCTTTGGGCGCGCGCAAGATTTTCGGCAGCCCGCGCCGCTGTGCAACTTAAGACATTTCCTAAATGACTTGACATCGAACATAGGTTCGGCCTATAATGGAGAGCAAAATGCGAACTATTGTGCGAATAGCGCGGAGCGACTCCTATGCAACGACAAACACTCTCAGAACGGCAGAAGAAGATTCTCAAGTTCATCGAGAATTTCCTGGCCGAACGCGGTTACCCGCCGACCATCCGCGACATTGGCGAGGCGGTTGACATCGCCTCGACCTCGGTGGTCAACTACAATCTCAACAAGCTGGTGGATCGCGGGTACATCAAGCGCGATCCCAGGGTCTCGCGCGGGTTGTGGCTGGCCAGCCAGGAGCCGCCGAAAGAGCTGCCGGTGGCCTATGCGGACCCCACCGCTATGTTCCAAATTCCGCTGGTGGGCAAGATCGCGGCCAGCGCCCCGGTGCCCATCCCCGGCGAGGACTTCGGCTACTACTACGACACCGACGACCTGATCGAGGTGCCGCAGTCCATGATCGGCGCGGCGCATCGCGACGACCTGTTCGCGCTGCGCGTCACCGGCGATTCGATGATTGACGCGATGGTGGCCGACGGCGACATCGTCATCCTCAAGCGGCAGAATGTCGCGCACAACGGGGATATGGTGGCGGTCTGGCTGACCGAGCGCGGCGAGACGACGCTCAAGAAATACTTCCACGAGGGCAAGAAGGTTCGCCTGCAGCCGGCTAACCCGCTGATGGACCCGATCTACGTGGACGCCGACAAGGTGAGCGTCCAGGGGCGTGTGCTGGCCATTCTGCGCGCGCTGCACTAGAACTGCGCCTGCGCCGCGCGCCAGGCCCTTGTCCCGCCAATTCCGGCTCCTCCTCCTCGCTCGCCGTGTAGTCGCTCCGTGCTGGCTCAGGGGAAGGAGTCAGTGTGTGTTCGGGCGGCAGTGTGCTACATTCTGGGCGGTGATCGGCCTGCATTCAAGGGAGAGTTACTCATGCCCGCTGTTGGTGAAAAAGCGCCCGATTTCGCCCTGAAGAATCAGAATGGGGAGACCGTCCGCCTGAGCGATTTTCGCGGTCAGAAGGTTGTCCTCTTCGCCTTCCCGAAGGCGGGCACGTCCGGCTGCACTACTCAGGCGTGCGGCTTTCGCGATCAGTTTCCCCGGATCGAGCTTGCCAATGCCGTCGTGCTGGGCCTCAGCCCGGACCAGCCAGGAGATCTGCTCAAGTGGCAACGGGACGAACATCTGCCCTATGACCTGCTCTCCGACCCCGATCACGCTGTGCTGGAAGCGTGGGGTGCCTGGGGAGAGAAGTCCATGTACGGCAAGACCTACCTGGGCGTGATCCGCTCGCACTGGATCATTGACGAGGAAGGGCGGATTGCGGACGCGCAGATCAAAGTCAGCCCGGCGGACAGCGTGGCGCGAGCTGTGGCCTTCCTGGGTGAGTAGCAGGACTCGCCGCGAGAGCGTGTTGTGAACTCCGCACAGGCGCAGCGGGAAGCATGTAACGCCGCAGCGCATTGGCCCCATCCCGTAGCCTCTCCCCGCCGGCGGAGAAAGGGGCCGGGGGATAGGGGTAGCACGCTCTAAGCCGCCATTGTGTAGACCATCAAAGCCGCCAGCCCCGCCGCATAAGCGACCGTCGCCAGCGCCCAGCGCCCGACCGGGTTTTTGTCCACCACGCTGAACCCGCTCTCGGCAGTGGGATCGTGCTGGAGCCGGTAGGCCGGCCCGATGAACCAGGCCAGGATGACGCCCCCCACCAGCCCGCCGATGTGCCCGGCGTTGTCAATGCGAAAACTGGTCGCTCCTGTCGAGGCGAAGAAGCCCAGCCCCAGGTTGATCAGCATCAGGACGACCAGGTGTGTCAGGTGCTGGCGCCCGGCGGTGCCGTGTAGCTCGCGGTGCTGATAGAAGTAGACCATCTCCGCGCCGAAGATGGCGAAGATGGCTCCCGACGCGCCCACCGACGGCGCATCGGTGAAGATGAAGCTGGCGAGCGAGCCGGACAGTCCGCCGAGCAGGTAGATGATGGCGAAGCGGGGCGTGCCAAAGAGCGCCTCCACATCGCGCCCCAGCACGAACAGCGCATAGCTGTTGAAGATGAGATGCGTCAGGTTCAGGTGCAGGAACATCGAGGTGACCAGGCGATAGTACTCGCCGTCGCGGATCGCCTCGTTGATCTTGGCCCAGTCATTCAGGAACAGGATCTGCTGGCGGGCGGACAGGCTGAAGAAGTACAGGAAGATGAGCACGATAATGCCCAGCAGCACGTAGGTGAGGCGCGGCTCGGCAACCGTCATGCGCACGGCGACACGGCGCGCGCCGGGCGGCTGCGGCGGTTCGGGCACGTCGCTGGGCGGCTGAGAGGGCTGAGGGGAATAGTTCATCAGGTCGTCCTTGTGCTCCAGGCGTGAGCCTGGCGTCGCAAGCATGATCGCGCGGCTCATCGCTCAGAACCGGCGTTGCGCCGATCCGGCTTCGAAGCGCTCCTGTAGCAAATTGTATCTCAACCCCTGCGTATGCCGCTCGTATTCTGCGTGAGAGTCGTGTTAGAACTCTGGCGGGTGTGTGCAACGCTCGCCAGGAGTTGCGCCTGGGCGGAAGACCTCACCCTTGTGGGCTATCGGCCCACATCCTGGATCGTGCCCGCTCCGCCTCCCCGGCCCTTTTTCCACGAGAGATACTGTCGGCGAAATGCGCCCTACGGGGCCGCAGCAGGGCAGCGCCCCTGCGAAACCAGCACGTGCTCCGTTCCGCTCGGGTGCATTCCAGATTGGGGGCAGAATTTAATTCGCCAGGGGCCGATAAGCACCGGGCCGAAAGAAGATGGCACTAAACTTGACGCTTTTTCCCATGATTGGGAAACTCGCCCCAGATTTGGAATGCACCCCTCGAAAAGTTGCGTTTGCGCTGTTTTCCACTAAACTGGAGGTAGCATGAGGCGTTGCAATGGCTAGAGGAGAAGGGAAATGTTCAGAGAGAAGAGTCTCATTGTCGTTTCCGTTTTGCTGATCATCCTCTTGGCCGCCGCTCTTGCGCCAGTGAGCGCGGTTTTCGCGCAAGGCCCGGTTGACGTTTGCCTGAACTCGACCCCGCGCATCGCGGTCATAAGCGCCTTCAACGCCGAGTTCGAACTCCTGCTGTCTGAGGCGGAGATCGAGGGAATATGCGTGATCGGGAATGTCTCGTATCACATTGGCACCCTGAGAGGTAACGATGTGATCATGTTCCTTTCCGGCGTTTCGATGGTCAATGCGACCATGACCACGGAAAGGGCGATCAACTATTTCAATGTCGAGCGAATCGTCTTTTCCGGAATTGCAGGCGGCGTCAACCCTGACCTGCACATCGGCGATGTGGTTGTGCCGATCCAGTACGGCGAATACCTGGAAAGCTATTTCGCCAGAGAAGTCAATGGGGTCTTCACTCCCCCCCCTTACTGGACTCCGGAATTCCCCAACTATGGGATGATCTTCCCAAGCTCGGTCGGTGTCATTGACCTGGCCGCAGAGCCGGACAGCTACCTTGACCAGTTCTGGTTCCCCGCCGATGCGGAGATGTTCGCGGTCGCTCAACGCCTGATCGTGGACCTGGAACAGTGCACGCCCGAACAGGTCTGTCTCACCCAGGCCCCGGTTCTCGTTGTCGGCGGGAACGGCGTTTCCGGGCAGTCGTTCGTGGACAATGCGGAGTTCCGCACCTATGTCTGGGATACATTCGGCGCGAATGTGCTGGAGATGGAAACTGCCGCTGTCGCGCATGTTGCCCAGTCTCACGCGATTCCCTACCTGGCTTTTCGCAGCCTTTCTGACCTGGCTGGCGGCGGCCCAGGCGAAAACGAAATCAGGACCTTCTTCCAGTTGGCCGCGGACAATAGCGCCAGGGTACTTCTCACTTTTCTGGAGGAGTGGGCCAAGACCCACTAATTTGTTTGGCGTACAAGTCGAGTTAAAAGGAGCGTATGTACATGATCAGGAAATTGGCAGTCTTGGCAGTTTTGGTGGCGATGTTCGCCAGCGGATTCGCATCCGTCATCGCGCAGGACGAATTCATCTTCGGCTCGGTGCTGGTCGGCCCCAAAGATGACCGGGGCTGGAGCCAGGCCCACTACACCGCCGGGCAGTACGTGGAGAAGAACCTGCCCGGCACCAAGATGATCGTCCTGGAGAGCCTGAACACGGCGGCCCGTCCAGAGACCACGCTCGACCAGGTGGTGGAGGACATGGTGGCCCAGGGTGCCCAGCTCATCCTCACCACGTCGGCGGACTTCGAGGTGGACACGACGGTAGTCGCGGAACTCTACCCGGATGTCGTCTTCATCAGCGTTTCTGGCGATGACGCCCTGTGGGGCATCGCCCCGGACAACGTGGGCAACATCATGGGCGAGATGGAATACGGCAAGATGATCGCCGGCTGCGCCGCCGCTCTCAAGACGCAGACGGGCAAGATCGGCTATGTCGGCCCGCTGATTGACCCAGAGACAACCCGCCTGGTGAACGCAGCCTATTTGGGAGCGCGCCACTGCTACGAGAACTATCGCGGCATGAGCCCCGATACGCTGGACTTCGCTGTGACCTGGATCGGCTTCTGGTTCAACATCCCCGGCTTCACGCTCGACCCGACGGAGGTCTCCAACGCCTTCATTGATAACGGGCGCGATGTGCTGATCTCCGGCATTGACACCACCGAAGCCATTGTCGTGGCCGGCCAGCGTGCCGCCGAAGGCGCTGCTGTGTGGGCCGTCCCCTACGACTTCGAGGGGGCCTGCGACGAAGCTCCCAGCATCTGCCTGGGCGTGCCGTACTTCAACTGGGGCCCCTCGTACCTGATGACAGTCAAGGCTGTGCAGGACGGCACCTGGGAAGCATCCTGGGACTGGTTTGGCCCGGACTGGACGGACATCAATAACCCTGACACGTCCCATGTCGGCTATCTGTACGGCGATGGCCTGAGCGACGAGGACAAGGCCATGCTCGATGAGTTCATCGCCGGGCTGGCGGCGGGCGCTCTGGGCGAGGAGGGCGGTCTGCACCTGTGGACTGGTCCACTCAGCTTCCAGGATGGCTCGGTCTTCCTGGAGGAGGGCGAAGTGGCCACCCTCAAGCAGATCTGGTTCCAGGCGGCCAACGCGGACGACGCCGCCACGCCTGAGGAAGTGACTCCGGCGCAGCTTCTGGCTGGCGTGCAGGGCACGAGCAAGTAGCATTGACCGTGTAGCGCGTGGGGAGAGGAGTGTTATCGCTCCTCTCCCTTAGTGTCGGCTGGTGGAAGAGGTCCGTCGTGGTTTCTGGTCGCAGGGGCATCAAGCGGTCAGCCGCCAACCACGAGAGTCTGCTAGGCGCTTTCAGCGCCTAGCCCCCGGCCTTTTTCCCCGCAAGCAAGGAAAGAGGAGCACTTGTGCGAGAGACAGCGAGTCTCCTCGCCCCGCTCGCGAGGAAGAGAGAATATATGCGCAGCACGCTCTGGCAACCAACGACCCATAACCAATAACCAGCAACCAACACCCTTCATCTGAGATGCTTATGCGCGTTGAACTGCAACATATCTCCAAGACTTTTGGGCGCGTGCGGGCCAACCAGGACATCTCGCTGACCTTCGAGGGTGGGCGCATCTACGCCATCCTCGGCGAGAACGGCGCTGGCAAAAGCACGCTGATGAAGATCATGTCCGGCTATCAGTCGGCGGACAGCGGGGCCATCCTCGTCAACGACCAGCCGGTCACGCTGAGCGCACCAACCAGCGCCATCGCGCATGGCATCGGGATGCTCTACCAGGACCCGCTCGACTTCCCGCCCTTCACCGTGCTGGAGAATTTCATCGCCGGGCGACCGGGCGGCCTGTTCCCGGATAGCGAAAACGCGCGGCGCACCCTGCTGACCCTGGCCGAGCGTTTCGGCTTCGCCCTTGATCCGGACGCCTATGTGGATATGCTGACCATCGGCGAGCGCCAGCAGCTTGAAATCCTGCGCCTGCTGTCGCTCAACGTGCAGATGCTGGTGCTCGACGAGCCAACAACGGGCATCAGCGCCGAGCAGAAGAGCGCCCTGTTCAGCGTCCTCAAGTCGTTGGCCCGCGATGAAGGGATGGCCATCATCCTGGTTTCGCACAAGCTCGAAGACGTGATCGAGCTATGCGATCACGCTTTTGTGCTGCGGCGCGGGCGGCTGGTGGGCGAAAAGACCATCCCGTGCCCGATCAGCGACCTGGTCGCGCTGATGTTCGGCAAAGTCATCGAGCGTCAGGAGCGCCCGGCGGCGGTCTGCGGCGCGCCGGTGCTCAGCGTTCAAGACCTGCGCATGGTCAGCCATCGCCTGACGGTCGAGCACGTCTCGCTGGAAGTGTGCGCCGCCGAGGTGATCGGTTTGGCCGGGCTGGACGGCAGTGGTCAGGCCGAGTTCATGCGCGCCTGCACGGGTCTCTATCCGCCAGAGCATGGCGTGATCCACCTTCATGGCCGCGATATGACGCGCACGCCCTATCATGCCTTCAAACAGGCAGGGGTCGCCTTCCTGCCTGCCGGGCGCATGGAAGAGGGGCTGATCAAAGGCATGACGCTCAGCCAGCACTTCGCGCTGACGCTGCCCAGCCGCGCGCCCTGGGTCAACTGGATGCGCGCCCGGCGCATGACGGGGGAGCGTATCCAGCATTTCAACGTCAAGGGGCGGCCTGGCAGCCCGATCCAGACGCTCTCCGGCGGCAACCAGCAACGTTTCGCGCTCTCGCTGCTGCCGCAGAGACTCAGATTGCTGCTGCTGGAGCATCCCACGCGCGGCCTGGATGTGGAGAGCGCCAACTATATCTGGGAGCAGCTTCTGACCCGCCGGGCCGATGGCACGGCCATCGTGTTCATTTCCGCCGAGCTGGATGAGATTGTCGCCTACAGCGACCGTATTCTGGTCTTCTTCGGCGGGCGCGTGACGCTGGTCGAAGACCCAGCCGAGATGTCGGCCAACCGCCTGGGCGAGCTAATCGGAGGGAGGCTGTAGCATGGCTTCGTCAACCCGCCAACGCCTGCCTTCCGGTGCGGGCATGACGTGGCGTTACGTGCTCGACTTGTTGCCAGCGATCCTGGCCCCCTTCTTCGGCATCGCGGCGGCCCTGTTGATCATCGTGCTCATCCTGGAATGGCAGGGCGCCGATCCGCAGGTGGCCTGGAATTACGTCTACGAAGGCACGCTGGAGTCGGCGGCCAAGCGCGCCGATATGGTGGCTTTCTGGATGCCGCTGGCCATCACCTCGTTCGGCCTGGTGCTGGCGTACACCGCCGGCCTGTGGAATATCGGCGTCGAGGGCCAGATCATGATAGGGGCCATCGGCGCGACGTGGGCGGTGCGCCTCTTCGCCGAAAGCAGCAGCCCGCCGCTGGGCCTGCGCCTGGGGCGCGACGGCATCCTGTTCCTGTGCTTCGTGTTCGCGGCGCTCGCCGGGGCGCTGTGGGCGCTGGTGGCCGCCGTGCTCAAGACGCGCGGCGGCGTCAACGAGATCTTCAGCGGCGTGGCGCTCAACTTCATCGCCCAGACGTTCAACATGTACCTGATTTCCAACGGCGGCCCCTGGCAGCCGCCCGGCAGCCGGGCCACCGAGACGGCGCGCTTCCCGGAGAACGCGCGCCTGCCCAGCTTCGAGGAGTACCGGCGGCTCAGCCCCACCACGATCTACATCACTATCGGGGCGTTCGTAGTGGTGGCGCTGATCATGTACGTCTCGCGCTGGGGCCTGCAGCTTCGCGCCCAGGGCAAGAACCGCAAGTCGGCGTTCCTGCTGGGCGTGCGCACCGACCGCAATGTGCTGGGGGCGATGGCCCTCTGCGGCAGCATGGCCGGGCTGGCCGGGGCGTTTCGCGTGCTGGCCCCGGACGTGACCAAGCTCACCGCCACGCCGTCGGGCGGGATCGGCTTTCTGGCGATCCTGGTCGTGCTGCTGGCGAGCATGTCGGCCATCCTGACGCCGTTTGTCTCGTTCGTGTTCGCCGTGCTGTCGAAAGGCGGCCAGCGGTTGGAGAGCGGCTTCCAGTGGGATCACGATCTGCTGCTCGACCGCTCGCTGGTGCGCGTGCTGCAGAGCACGATCGTGCTGATGGTCGTGCTGGCCTTCGGCGCGCGCAACCGTTTCTTCCCGCCACGCAGCGCGCAGCCCGCCGTAGACGATGACGATGTTGACCGGACGTAGCCGCCGATGGCGCGCTGGGAATATCTGACGGTGTATCTGTCGGGTGAGCTTGACTTTCCCGACGCGGTTGAGCGGAGCGAGCGCCTGGCCTGGGCGGGCAAGTCGCTCACCCAGCAGCTTAACGAGCGCGCCGCGCAGGGCTGGGAGATCATTGACCTGCGCTGGCTGGCCGAGATCGAACTGATGGTGACTTTTCGCCGCCCGCTGCCGAACGGGGCGTGCGGGCCTGAAGGGGAGTGAGGGCCTTTCGCCTGGCATTGCCTGCGATCACATCGCTGGACGACGCCCGGCCTTCGCTTCCTCTTACCAACAACCAACAACTGATAACTGGTAACTTGACAACTGATCACTCAACGAGGCATTCATGACCGGCTTAGAAAGCACACTGCGCGGGATTGTGCGCGCCGCCGCTCCCATCGTCATTGCGGGGCAGGGCGAGCTGCTCACCGAGCGCGCCGGCGTGATCAACCTGTCGCTGGACGGGACGATCATGCTGTCGGCCATGACTGCGCACCTGGTGGTGCGCGAGACGGGCAGCCTGGTGCAGGCGGTGCTGGCAGCGATGGCCGTCGGCGCGGCGGTGGCGCTGATTGTCGTTTTCTCCAGCATTGCCCTCAAGCTCAACCAGGTGGCGGTCGGCTTTGTGCTGACCATCCTGTGCGCAGACCTGGCTATCTTCCTGGGCAAGCCGCACTTCAACCAGCCCGGCAAGGAAATGCCGCACATGCCAATCCCGCTGCTCAAGGACATCCCCCTGCTGGGGCCGGTGCTGTTCAACCACAACATCCTGATCTACTTCAGCCTGTTCCTGATCGTGCTGATGTGGTTTTATATCTACCGCACGCGGCCCGGCCTGACCCTGCGCAGCATCGGCGAGCAGCCCGAAGCGGCCTTCGTGCGCGGCACACCGGTCAACGCGCTGCGCTATGTCTATGTGGTCGTTGGCGGATCGCTGGTGGGGCTGGCCGGGGCGACGTACTCGCTGTCGGTCAAGCTCGGCTGGAAGGAAGACCTCAGCGGCGAGGGCTGGATCGCCCTGGCCATCGTCATCTTCGGGTTGTGGGTGCCGGCGCGGGTGGCCCTGGGCGCGTACCTGATCGTCGGCCTGCGCTCGATCGCCATTGATTTGCAGGGCAACAAGGTGATCGATCTGCCTTCGCAGATCGTCAACATGCTGCCCTGGTTCCTGATGATCATCACGCTGCTGGTGGCGACCAGCGGCGCGCTGACCCGGCTGGACCGCTACGCGCCGGAGCGCTTCCGCCCGATGATGCGCCGCTTCACGCGGGCCGCGCCGCCGCGCGCGCTGGGCACCACGTTCGAGAAGCATTAGCGGGCAGCAGCAGTAACATTTGCCTTCGGAAAATGCGGTCAGTACACCAGGAGGAGATGTTCCGATGTATCCGTGCGAATTGCAGGAACACCCTGTGAGACCTATCCTGTCTATCCGCTTTCGCTCGCCCGTGCAGGACCTGCCCACACACTTCGGAAGGGTGTGGGGCAGCCTCATGGAGTATCTTGGGACTCTCGGTGAGCATCCCACAGGCGCGCCGTTCGCGACGTACTACAACATGGATATGCAGGACCTGGACATCGAGGCGGGCTTCCCGGTTGCCAGGCCGCTGCCGGGCAGGGGCGAGATCCAGGCCTCAGAAATCCCCGGCGGGATGTTCGCCGTCTGTCACTACACCGGCCCCTACAACCAGGTCGGGCCAGCCTACGAGGAACTCACGCAGTTTGTCCAGCAACAGGGCTACATACCCAGCGGCGTTGCCTACGAATGGTATCTGAACGATCCCGCTGCTGTGCCGCCGCAGGAGCTGAAGACCGACGTCGTCTTTCCGGTGTCGCGCGCGGGGTAGGGCGCGGGGCTGGATCGGACAGTCATTTGGACATTCTCAACAGGGGGCAGAACGCCCCTTGTTGTATTGGTGGGGTACAATGCAGTGAACGATGATCAGGCAATGAGACCGCGCGGGGGAGAACACACCATGCAGGCGCTCAAGGACAAGATTCGGGCCGAGGGCACATACCTCGGCGACGGCATCCTCAAAATTGACGGCATCCTCAACCACCAGATGGACCCCAGGCTGATCCAGGCGATGGGCGAGGAGATCGCGCGGCGTTACCGGGACACCGGGCCGACGCGCATCCTCACCGCCGAAGTGTCGGGCATCGCCCCGGCGCTGATGGCGGCGCTGGCCCTCGACATCCCCATCGTCTACGCACGCAAGCACAAGCCGGTCACCATGTATGGCCCCATCTTCCTGGAGACCGCGCCCAGCCACACCAAAGGCGGCGAGATCAACCTGATGGTTGCCGCCGAGTACCTGCCGCCGGGCGAGCGCGTGCTGATCGTGGACGATTTCCTGGCCTCTGGCAAGACGCTGTTCGCCCTGGCGCGCATGGTCGGCGAGGCGCGCTGCACGCTGGTGGGCATCGTCGCCGTCGTCGAAAAGGCTTTTGAGGGCGGGCGCGAGACGCTGGAGCGCAAGTATGGCGTGCCCGTTGACTCGCTGGTGACCATCACCCACCTGGACGAGCATCACATTGAGTTCGCCGACGATCCGCCGCGCGGCGCGGAGATCTAGCCGATGGCCCTCAAGAACGGCGGCATCGTCATCCTCGACTACGGCTCGCAGACCGCCCAACTGATTGCCCGCCGCGTGCGCGAGCTGGGCGTCTTCGCCGCCCTCATCCCCTACGACGCCAGCGCCGCCGAGGCTCAGGCCGCCGCGCCCGCCTTGCGCGGCGTGATCCTCTCCGGCGGGCCGGCGGGCACCTACGAGCCGGATGCTCCGCCTCTGCCCGATTGGGTGCTGGCCAGCGGGCTGCCCGTGCTGGGCATCTGCTACGGGATGCAACTGCTCACCCAGCGTTTCGGTGGACAGGTCGCCGCCGCGACACAGCGCGAGTACGGCATGGCGACCGTCAGCGTGCGCGCGACGAGCGAACTGTTCGCCGGGCTGGATGCCGAGCAGGCCGTGTGGATGAGTCACGGTGACCGCCTGGAGCACCCGCCGGACGGTTTCGCCGTCATAGCCTCCACGTCGAACGCCCCCTACGCGGCCATCGCCCACCAGGAGCGCCGCCTGTTCGGCGTGCAGTTCCACCCGGAAGTGCAGCACACGGCGCACGGGCGCGCCATCCTGCGCAACTTCGTGATCGGCGTGTGCGGCGCGGCCTCTGGCTGGACGCCGGAGAGCTTCATCGCGGCCAGCATCGAGAGCATCCGCGCCCAGGTGGGCGGTGGGCGCGTGTTGCTGGGTATGAGCGGCGGGGTGGATTCGTCGGTGGCCGGCGAGCTGATTCACCGCGCGGTGGGCGAGCAGCTTGTGCCTGTCTTCGTCAATCACGGGATGCTGCGCCTGGGCGAGGCGGACGCCGTGATCGGGCTGGGCAAACAGTTGGGCTGGCGGAACATGATCGCTGTGGACGCCACCGAGGAGTTCCTTGGCGCGCTGCGCGGCGTGAGCGAGCCGGAAGCCAAGCGCCAGATCATCGGGCGGACGTTCGCCGAGGTCTTCGAGCGCGAGGCGAGTCGCCTGGGCGCGCTCGACTGGCTGGCCCAGGGCACGATCTACCCGGACGTGATCGAGAGCGCGGATACCGGGCGGCCCGGCGCACGGCGCATCAAGTCGCACCACAACGTCGGCGGGCTGCCCGACCGCCTGAAGGGGCGGCTGGTCGAGCCGCTGCGCGACCTGTTCAAGGACGAGGTGCGCCAGGTGGGGGCGCGGCTGGGCATTCCCGACGAGATCGTATGGCGGCAGCCGTTCCCTGGGCCGGGGCTGGGCGTGCGCTGCGTCGGCGAGGTGACGTGGGAGCGGCTGGAGATTCTGCGCGCCGCCGATCACCTCTTCACCGACGAGCTGCGCCAGGCCGGGCTGCTACGCGAAGGGACAGCCCAGGCGTTCGCCGTGCTGCTGCCGGTGCGCAGCGTCGGGGTGATGGGCGACCAGCGCACCTATGACGAGGTGATCGTGCTGCGCGCGGTGACGACGACCGATTTCATGACGGCGGACTGGGCGCGGCTGGCCCCCGACCTGCTGGCCCGCGTCAGCAGTCGCATCGTCAACGAGGTGCGCGGCGTCAACCGCGTGCTCTACGATATCACCAGCAAGCCGCCCGCCACGATTGAATGGGAGTGAGCGCCCGCCTTCACGGGTAGTGTGTTAAATTCGGTTGAAATGGCGTGGGTACTGGCTGCCGTGTGCCTCCCCCATCCCCGGCCCTTCCCCCACGAGGGGGGAAGGGGGAAAAGCGGCGAGCCTGCTTCCCTTCCCTCCGCGCAGCGTGGGGGAAGGGGATGGGAGGGCCATGCCCGTGTGACGAGTTTCAACCGCAAAGGATACAGCACGCCTTCACACATTGACCCTCACCTGGCCCCGTGCTATGCTCTGATCAACACAGCCAGCAAGGAGAGTCTGTCTATGCGCCAGATCGTGATCATCTCCGCTGAAGAAGGGGGCTATATCGTTGAGTGCCCCAGCCTGCCGGGCTGTTATAGCCAGGGTGAAACGCTGGACGAGGCTATTGCCAATATCAAGGAAGCCATCGCCCTCTACATCGAGGTCCTGCGAGAAGAGGGCAGGCCCATCCCCGAAGACAAGCTGGATCGTGTGATGATGGTGGTATGAGCCGCTTGCCTTCTGTGTCAGGACGCCAGTGCGTCAAGGCACTGGAGAAGGTAGGCTTCACTGTCCGGCGGCGGACCGGCAGTCATCTCATCGCCCAGCGAGGCGATCCGTATGCTCAGATCGTAGTCCCCAATCACCGAACGCTCAAGCACGGCCTGCTGCGAAAGATCATCAAAGATGCCGGGCTAACGGTCGAGGAATTCGTCGAACTGCTCTGATGGTGGCTCCCTGCTGCATCTCACACGCCGGAAGTTGCCCCACCTTTCGACATTTTGTTGGGCCTGTGATGTGGGATGTCGCTCATCCGCCTGTGCTACTCGCCGGGTGCGTGCAAAACCTGTCAGGGTGGGGCACTGCCCTGCTGCGCCCTGGTTGACCTCACCCCCAGCCTCGCTGCGCCCGGCACGTCGCTGTCAACCTTGACGCGCACCCTACCCTATTTCCCCATTGTCCCGGATTGGTTTCTGTGGCACGATCAGCGGACACTGAGCGTTCTGTAACAGCACATCGTAGCCGGAAAACCCGCCCATGACCCGCGTCTTCATCAGCTACAGCCGCGTTGACGAGGATTTCGCCCGCCGCCTGGCCACCGATCTCGACCGCCTGGGGGCCGAGGTGTGGATTGACGTGGACGACATCCCCCCCGGCGCCAATTGGAGCACCGCCGTCCAGCAGGGCCTCGACACCTGCGACGCGCTGCTGCTGATCATCTCCCCGGACGCGATGGCTTCTAAAAACGTCGAGGACGAGTGGCAGTACGTCCGCGACGAGGGCAAGGCGATCCTGCCCGTGCTGTGGCGGCCCGTCCCCAGGCTGCACTTCCAACTGCGCCGCATCCAGTACGTGGACTTTCATCGCCAGGGCTACGAGACGGCGCTGGGCCAACTGCGCGCCCGCCTGTTTGATGAGGCGCTCACCGCGCCCGCTGCCCCGTCCGCGCCCGGCGCGATCACGGCGAGCAGCGCGCGCCAGGTCGTCGCCCTGCGCGAGCTGTCTGCTCACCGCGACAGCGTGCGCGCCGTCGCCTTCAGCCCGGACGGGTCGCTGCTGGCCACCGGTTCCGACGACAAGACCGTGCGCCTGTGGCACACGGGCCAGCGGGCGCGCATCCGCGCCCTGATCGGCCACGAGAAGCCGGTCAACGCCGTCGCCTTCAGCCCGGACGGATCGCTGCTCGCCTCGGCGTCGGACGATCGCACGGTGCGCCTGTGGGATGTTAAGCGCCGCTTCTGCGTGACGGCGCTGCGTGGACACAGCGAGCGCGTCACCCACCTCGCCTGGCAGGGGACGGGCGAGCGGCTTCTTTCGAGCGGCGATGACGGCATGCTGCGCGTCTGGGACGTGTCCGCACGCCGCCCGATCGCCGACGCCGGTCACCAGGGGGCCGCGCCGCTGGTCTTCGCTGCTGGCCAGGACGGGGTGACGCTGGCCGAAATCGTAGGCGGGGAGCGTGCCCGCGTGTGGGCTGGGGCGCGCCAGAAAGCGCGGCTGGAGCGCGCTCTGCCCGCCGAAGGGTGCTGCCTGGCCCTCAGTTTGGACGGGGCGCTGCTGGCCGTCGGTTTCACTGACGGCGGGCTGATCCTGCTCGACGCGGCTTCCGGCGACGAGCTGGCGCGCGCCTGGTACGCCGACTACAACGCCAACTGCGTGCGCGCCGTCGCCTTCAGCCCGGACGGATCGCTGCTGGTGGCGGCTTCGCTGGATGGCGGCCTGCGCCTGTGGAAGGTGGCGACGCTTCGCGCGGGGAAGAGCACACGCGCTTTGCGCGCTCTGCACGCGCATGATGGCGGACTGACCGGCGTGGCCTTCAGCGCGGACGGGACGTGGCTGGCAACCGCTTCGCACGACGGCACGGCGCGGCTGTGGGGGGCGGGGGGAAAGAAGCGCCCACCGATTACACAGCGAGATCAAGCGGCAGATCGCTGATGTCCCTCAAGCGATTGCCATCTATCATCGTGTGCAACATGTCCAACTGATCTTCGCTCACTGCTTCAACAGCTTTGACCAGTTCCGGCAGCGCAAAATGATAGACGCAATCCAGGTCGCCCGTTCCCAGCGCCAGCGAAGCCAAGCGCGTTGGCAATGGCTCAGCAGCTACCACCATGACTTGCGGCGTGTGGCCTTTGCGGTTGCGGATCAGATTCAGGGCTTCCGTCCTGACATTCTGAGAGCGGTCGCTGCGAATCGTCCATTTGCAGGATATGCTCGCGTGCAGCAAAGGGATACCGCCCGACCGATTGATCGCCCGCAAGGGGGAATGGCGAGCCACAGAATCATCAAGCACTGGCGCAAAGCGATCTATTTCCTCGTCAGAAAGAGGAAATCTGGCCACGACAATATCCGGCTCGACCAGATAATCGCCACCTAGAGCCGAGGCCAGTTCAGGGTATTTAGTCAGCGTTTCCTGCAAATAGGCCAGATGCCTGTACTGCTCAAAGCGGGCAATGCTGGGCCCGACTTCAAAACCCCACTCCCCAGGTCTCACGTGGAGCAATAATGAAAAAGCTTCATTCAGGAAATCTCTGGTGACTTGCTCAAACCGCTTGCCTTTACTCTGGCCAGTGACCTTGTCCGTAGCGACAGGATATCCCAGCAGTTCGATCAAGCGCAGCCCGATAGCCATACTGGCCCGGTTGTCCTTGTCGGCCATGTTGGGAACGCCGTTAGTCAGACGTAGCACGTGCTGGCAAATGCTGCGATGGTACTCTTTCCTCAACGCAGCCAGTCTCATTGCGGCCCTCCAGGTTTATAGAAGCCGATGACGTATTCCCGGTGCATTCTGTTTTCGATCTGTGAGTTTCGTTCGTGCCCTCTGCGCGCGGGCATCATGCGCCGGTCACGATCCAGGTTGCGCACGCCGATATGCGCGATTTCAAAGCCAACCTGCTGCCCGATTTCCGCCAGGCAATCATAAGTGCGCGTATCTATGCCCCGGATGACCGAACTGCCCACCACAACGATAGCTGCTCGTCCAGGCCTGATGACACGAATCATCTCGCCGAGCACCCGCGCCATTTCGGAGTAGTAGCGTCGCAGTCCGGCTCCCTTACCGCGGTCTCTGGCGGCAATAGCCTGAATAACTCCAGCAGTCGTAGAGGGCAGTTCCTCCGTCTTGGTACCATCCAGGGCCTCACTGCCGATATACCGCTTGCGATACTGAGACAGAATATCTATCGGATAGCCCATCCAGACGAGCGAGAATTTATGTGCTCGCATGTAATCTATGGCGTTAGCGGGATAAGGCGGCGAAGTAACAACCAAGTCCACTGAGCCACTCTTGAGAGGCAGACTCTGGGCGTCGCCACAGCCCAGCACAACCAGGGGCCGAGCGGCTGGAAGAGCCGCTAGACTGGTCAGATTCTGTTTCAGTCGCTTTTCAAATTCCTTGATCGGTGACCGGTATGGCTTGTCTTTGGCACGATGGGGGCGCGTGTGGGCCAGATCGAGCGCCAGGGAGACTCCCCCTGATTTTGTGATAATGACGGACGAAAATGCCAGCTCCAGGAAACTACGCACGCCATCTTCCTGCAAGACTTCGATCTGCTTTAAGAGAGCCAGCAGCTCAATCTGCGCCTCTGGCGCAAACCAATAGTCTACAAACTCCTGGGTCTTGGCATCAAAGCGCCTGGCAAGCTCTGCCTGCAAACCCTCGTTCTGTTCATAGACAGCCGACTTTGCTTTCCTGAGCATCATCAATCCCGCCTGGGCAGCCTGGAGCGGGGAGACAGAGGTCGTCTTCGCGTTACACAGACGCAACGCCAGCGGGTCAATATCGAACCCGACAGCACAGCGACCAGCCAATACAGCCTCCAATAGTGTGGTGCCCGATCCGACCATCGGATCGAGCACCACATCGCCAGGCTGAGTCAGGCCATCTATGAACTTGCGCGGGAGTTGAGGCGGAAACTTGGCCGGAAATGCGTGTAGATCGTGCGTGAACTCTCGACTTGAACTGCTGTGGAAATCCAAGTCGCTTGAAAGCAGCGAAACTAACTTCGACTGATAGGTGTTGGACATTGGCAATATGCACTCGTTAAGTCAAACCGACTGCCTCAAAGCAATTATACCAATTCAAGGGGAGCAGTAAACTTCCAACCTATGCTACAATGCAGGTAGGGTATAGAGCATGAGGAGCAGCCTATGCCTCACCTCGAACCTGCTTACCGCCGTCTGTTGCACGAGGGTGGCTTCCCCGACCGCGTTCGCGCGGCCCGCATCGCGCTGCAGGACTGCGATCTGTGCGCCTGGGACTGCCACGTAGACCGCACGCAGAAGATCGGCTTCTGCCGCACGGGAGCGCAGGCTATCGTCAGCAGCGCCTTCCCGCACAGGGGCGAAGAAAACCCGCTGACTGGCGCGCGCGGCTCCGGCACCATCTTTTTCGCCCAGTGCAACCTGCGCTGCCAGTTCTGCCAGAATTACGAGATCAGCCAGGAAGGGGAAGGGCGCATCACCAGCGCCGAGGAGCTGGCCGGGCTGATGCTGCGGCTTCAGGCGGCGGGCTGCCACAACATCAACTTCGTCTCGCCCAGCCACGTCATCCCGCCGATCATCGCCGCCACGCACCTCGCCGCCGAAGCTGGGCTGCGCATCCCGCTCGTCTACAACAGCGGCGGCTACGATTCGCTGGCGGGCCTGCGCCTGCTGGACGGCATCATTGACATCTATATGCCGGACATGAAATACGCCGATCCCGTCCTGGCCCAACGCTACTCAAAAATCCCCGACTATCCGGCGCACAACCAGGCCGCTGTGCGCGAGATGCACCGCCAGGTGGGCGATTTGCAACTGGACGGCGAGGGCATCGCCACGCGCGGGCTGCTGGTGCGTCACCTGGTGCTGCCAGAGGGCATCGCCGGGACGGAAGCCATCGTGCGCTTCCTGGCCGAGGAGCTTTCGCCCAACACCTACATCAACGTCATGGGCCAATATCACCCGGCGTGGCGCGCTCGCGAGCGGGACATCGTGCCGCTCAATCGCCCGATCACGCGCCACGAGCTTGAGGAGGCGACGGCCATCGCGCGGCAGGCCGGGTTGCGCCTGGACGAGCATCAGGGCAATCTCTGGCGCTGGTCGTGAGCAGCAGTCGCCGCCGGGGAAGGGGGAATGCTGTGGACTATCGCTATGTGGGCGTCGTGACGCACTACTTCAGCCGGCTGGGCGTAGCGGCCATCCTGCTCGACGACGAGCTATACCTCGAAGACTGGGTGCTCTTCAACGGGCCGCACACTCAGTTCGAGCAGCAGATCTTCTCGATGCAGATTAACCACCAGGCCGTTGATCAGGGGTTGCCCGGCGATGAAGTCGCCGTCCAGGTGGATGACGCGGTGCGCGCCGGCGACGAAGTGTACGTGATCGTAGACTGATTCCCCGCTCAGCCCAGGTCTTTGGCTCCGGACAGGCTGGCGATGGCCCGGCGCGGGCTGTCGGCCTCGCTGCCCAGTTCCTCGCCGGCGAACTGGTAATCGCTCTTGCGGATGAATTCGGCCAGCTCGCCTTGTAGCCGCCCCCAGATCGCCTGCTGGAGCGCCAGGAGCTGCGCTTTGGCGGGGGCACTCGCGCGCGATTCCAGCGCCGCGCGCAGATGGGGCAGGCATAGCCCTGCCGACGCGCCGAACCTCGCGCCGAAGGCGGGCTGATCCAGGTGATCGAGCAGGCTGCGCAGCAGGTGCCCCTCGATGATGGCGCGGTGCGCGCAGACGGGGCACGTGGCCCTGGGCTTGAGCGCCTCGGCTGCCGCCGCGACCTGGCGCCGTCCGCTCTTCGGCGTGATCTCTCCCATATCTTTGAGCAGGTTGCGCACCAGCCCTTCATAGAGCAGGGCGATGCCCAGCGCGCTGGCGTTGATCTGCTCGAGGGCATGCCAGGCGTGCGTCGCGCAGAAGCCGCGCGCGTCGCGCACGGCGAAATGCGTCGCCGGCTCGTTGACGTACTCGTACACCAGGCTGCCGATGTGAGCGTGCACGCTTTCTGCCACCAGCCGGCAGACGGGGCAGCCGGGTTGTTCGAATGCCTGGGCCAGTTGGTGGGCGCGAGCCGAAAGAGTCATCGAAATCCGTCCCTTGTGCGTGCCTGATCACCCCAGCCATTATAGCGCAGCCTGCACCGGGTATTGCGTTGGCGGGTCGCTTCCGGTAAGATTGGGGCAGATTGGTTGCTGCGGGCATGGTGTAGCGGTAACACAACAGCCTTCCAAGCTGTTGTCACGGGTTCGAGTCCCGTTGCCCGCTCTGTCAGCGCCCGGCGCATGTGCTGGGTGCTGAGTTTAGCAGGGCCTGTAGCTCAGCGGTGAGAGCAGCCGGCTCAAGGCAGCAGGTCTAAGTTGAGATGAGGATGGTGCAGTTCAGCATGGCAGTTGTGACATACCAGAATGCACTTGTCAATTTCTGCTAAGACAGCTTGATATGTGCGATTCGACAGGGTTCGCATATCGAGTTTGAAGCTCTTCATGGTTGGATCTGTGTGATGAAATGTCAGCGCAGCCAAGTTCTTGTTGTAGCCGCAAATCGCACAGGTACCACCAAGTGCAGTGACAAGCTCTAGCTTTCGGGAAAGTCCTCTGCTCTTCTGAGCGTCGTAACTTTGATGGTGCTGATTCTTACATGTAGGCGAACAAAACTTGGTTTGTCTACCTGTTGGCGGAGTCCCGCAGACGATGCAGCACGCAGAGTCACGCAGGTGTCCCTCGCTCAATACGATCTGCGCAGCATGGGCTGTCTGGAGAGTAATCACCAGACGAAAACCTGTCAAATTCGGGGGAGCCTTCGTCATCGGACATGGTAATCCCGAGCCAAGCCCCGTGACCTGGGGAAGGTGTAGAGACTGTACGGCAGGCCCCCTCAATCGAGGGGTGAAGAGACAGTCCAGCCCACAAACCCGAAAGGGGCAGCGAAAGCTGTAGCTGGGAAGCATAACCGGTCGGTCGCAGGTTCGAATCCTGCCAGGCCCACTCCTCATAACCGCGCCGCACACGAGTCTTGCGGCGGTTTTTCATCGTTCCACCAGACAGGCAAAGCACAGGGGCCTCCTGACCGGGAGACCCCTGTTGTTGCGCTGCGTGGAAAAGACCTGCCGCGCTAAGGGTGCGGCGGCATCCGCCCTTCCTTGCTGTTGACTTCTTCGTGCGGGTCGGACATCGGGTACAGGTCGTCCGCCTCAACATCCTGCGTCAGGCGCAGAGCAGCAGCGCCCGGCAGGGCCGGGTTGACCGAGAATAGCTCGCGCTGGTTGGGGTGGGTCGCGTCAGCCGCGGCGTCTGAGTGGAAGACGACAGCGGTGTTGTCGCAGCGGAAGCTGGGTGCGCGGTCTTCGGCGTCATTGTCGGTCAGGGCCGTCACCTGGGCAGTCGCCACGTTCACCAGGAAGATGTCGTAGTCGCCGTCTACATTGGCGTGAAAGGCGATGGAGCGCCCGTCCGGTGAGAAGGTATGCCCGGCGACATCCACCCCCAGGTCGGTCAACTGGCGGCTCGCCCGTGTCGCCAGGTCCATGAACCACAGGTCATAGACGCCATCCTCGTTAAGCTGGAGCCAGGCCATTGACCGGCCATCGCGCGACAGAATCGGCACCACATCCTCGGTGTCGTTGTCGGTCAGTTGGGTCAGTTCGCGCGAGAACACGTCCAGCATGTAGATTTCCCAGTCGTGGATGCCGTCCTCGTCGCCCTCGCGCTCGCGGTCGCTCTGGAAGACCAGGCGTCCACCGGGCGGCTCATAGCAGCCACCGTCCGGGAACCAGAACGGGTTGATGTCGTTGCCGGGATCGTTGGTCAGGCGAATGGGCAGGCCGCTGCCGGTCACATCGGCCATGTACAGTTCCCAGTTGCCATCGCGGTTGCTTTCCCAGGCCAGTAAATTGGCTGGCCCCCACACCGGGTTGACATCATTGCCGCTGTTGTAGGTGAGGCGCACCTGCTGCGACCCGTCGGACCGGGCGAGGTAAATCTCCCAGCCACCGTCCCTCTCTTCGTCACGGTTGCTGGTGAAGGCCACCCAGTCACCTTCTGGCGCGTAGCTGGGCTGAATGTCATGGCTCCCGTCGCCCCGGGTGACGTTGTTGGCCGGCGTATTGAGACCCTCATTGGTCAGGCGATAGATGTCCCAGTCGCCATCGCTGTCGCTGTGGTAGAAGACCAACTCCGGCAGGCATGCCGTGCAGATAAACGGCACAGGGCCACCCACGCCAGATATGATAACGCCCAGGCTGATCGGGTCCCAGGCGGGGCGCGGCAGGGCAGTGCCCGGCTCGCCAGGAGTGTCCGGCACTTCTGGGAATCCTGGCTGGTCCGGTTGCTGCGCCTGGGCGTGCTGGGGCGCTGGCGCGAGCATGGCTAGTAGGACTATCACGCAAAGTATTGCTATTCTAGGATACATGGATGACTCCTCCGTGCTCAATACGCCCCTGCACAGGAATCTGCTGTGGGTGCTCACGTGGCGTGAACATGAGCAACCAGGGCCAGGGTACTCTCCACAGGAAGACACTCAATCACCGCAGGAGATGAGGGCAGCGTATCTGTCTTCTGGTATCAAGCGCGGGATCATCTGGGTTCCATGCTTTCCCTGTTTCTTCATTGAAGGCAGAAATCGGGAAATCTGGAAGGATTATCAGGCGTGAGAGTGATCACCCCATAGACCCGCGTATCTCCATCGGAGAAGCCCCGCCCCCCTACAACGCGATAGTCTTGTGTCGTATCCCCAACGAAGCAGCGCAGCCCCATCACGCGCCACATCCTGACGTAATGAAGTTCTATTCTGGTGGGCCACCGCTGCAACCAGCGATTCAGCCGGGCAAACGTCGCCCAGAAAACTCCCCCTTATAGTACATGGTTTGGCCGCGCTAAGCAACTCCCCTAAGAAATATTGGGTTATTTTGCGGAATCTGGCGGGCATGAGGAACGTTGCTGGGTTTCGGCCCCTCCACCGCCACCTCTGGGCGCAGACTTCCCGGCGCGCGCCAGCCGGAGAGGCCCTCTTTCTGCGCCGTTCTCCGACGACTGTTCCCGCGCGCATTTGTGCCTTTTGGGTCATTTCGCGTTATTGTTGCGGGCGAGATGCGGTGGGGCCAGGCGCGCGCTGTCGAGGCTGGTCTCCGTCTGAAGGCGGTTCATGGAACACAAGCTCATGTCAGATATCGAGACTCCTTCTCTGCCCGACCTGCGCAACCCAGTGGATCAAGGCGCCCGCGAGAAGCGCCGGCGCCGCCGGCGGAGCAGACGCCGCTGGTACAATCGCGCGCTGCGCCGGCTGGGGCGCTATAACTGGCGTATCCTGCTGCTGATGGCCGTGACTTTCTCGGCGGCCATTATCATGGGCGGGCTGATCCTGGCCTTCAACGCGCGCACCCAGGTCGAGACTTCGTGGGAGAGCCTGGATCGTATCTGGACTGCGCTGGGCAAGAAGTCCGGCACGGACCTGACCCTGACCGATTTCGAGCGTCTGCGTTCCGGCGTGCGCGACCTCAACCAAAGCCTGGGCAGCGCCCGCAAGCAAACGCTGTTCCTGCGACCGTTCACCTTCCTCAGCGGCGATCTGATCACGACGTTCAACATGCTCGACGCAGCGCAGGAGCTGACCATTGCTGCTGATGACATGCTGGCTGGCCTGCAACCAGCGCTGTTCTCCCTGACGGGCGGGGCAGGAGACGAGCGAGTCACGGCGCAGTTTTCGTCTGGCGAGCGGGTGGTCGAGCTACTGAGCCTGGGGCGCGGGCGCTTCGCCAGCGCCGGACACCATCTGGACGCGGCCAGGGCCATCATCGAGCGCCTGGAGCCAACGCAAGTCTCACCCGGGCTGCTGGCAACCGTGGACGGCCTGGCCCAAACCTATGACGACCTGGCCGACTATCATCGCGTGCTGCTCGCCTCGCCCGACCTGCTCACGGCGGCGCTGGGCCTCAACGAAACACAATCGTATCTGATCCTGGCGCAGAACAACGATGAGCTGCGCCCGTCCGGGGGCTATTTGAGTACCTATGGCTGGATGACGGTGCGCAATGGGCGCATTACGAGGTACGACTACCAGGCGACAACTACCGCCAGCCCCAACCCGCCGCCGAACTCCCTGGCCAGCCAGGTGCAGATTCCCGAATGGTGGATTCAGTACCAGGAGCCGCTCTACGCCGCCTGGGACTCTAGCTGGTATGTGGATTTCCCCTCGACGGCGCGCATGGCGGCCTGGTATTACGACAACGGCAGCAACCCGAACAGCCCGGTTGATGGCGTGATCGGGATGGACCTGGTGGCCTTTGAGTACGTTCTGCAAGAGTTGGGCAACGTGTACGTGCCCGGCTACGATGTGACCGTCTCCGGGGCCAACTTCCGCGAGACGGTGTACACTATCCGCGCGGCAGGCGAAGGACACAAGCAGTTCGTGGCGGCGGTCTACCGCCAGATTCTAAGCGACTGGCTGCGCGTGGATCAGGAGAAGAGCATCGGGATACGCGGGGCGCTGCTCAAGGCGCTGCTCGAAAAGCACATCATGCTCTACTTCCTGGACGATGCGCTCAACGATGCAGTGCGGGTGCTCGACTGGCAGGGCGCGCAGAAACCGGCCCAGGATACCGATTACCTGCTGGTGGCCGACGCCAACCTGGGCAACAAGGCCAACCGCTCGGTCAAGCGCCAGTTCACTTATGACGTGACTATTGAAGACGACGGCTCGCTGAGCGGCAGCCTGGCGATTGCCTACGACTTCTCAGAGCGCGTCGCCGAGCTGGACCCCGCCGTCGGGCCGGAGCACGGCAGCACTGACTACCGCAGCCTGACCCAGGTCTTCGTGCCCGCGGGCAGCACCCTGACCAGAACCGAAGACCTGAGCGGTCCCCCGACCGTCGTCAACACGGACTCGCACACGGCCTTTGTGGCGCGCATGGGCGTGAACTACAACGAGAGCGAGCGTTACCAGTTCTTTTACACCACGCCGCCCCTGGTCGAGCCTTTCGGGTCGTTCTATCGCTACCGGCTTCTGGCGCAAAAACAGCCCGGCACGCTCAGCGATCCGGTCAGCGTGCAGCTCCGGCTGCCGCCCGGCGCGCGGACGGTTTACACCGATCCGATGCCAGCGGCCAGCTACAGCCTGGAGCAGCCGGTGCTGGAGTTCCGGCTCAGCCTGACTTCCGATCAGACGATCGAGGTGGTCTTCACGCGGTGAGGCCAGGCCGGCCGCTTTTCTCCCTCATCCCGATATTGTTAGCGAGCGAAGCACGCGCTGGTTTCGTCGGGGCGCTGCTCTGCTGCGGCCTCGTCGGGGTGTATTGCAAGACGCCCCGACGGAAGTATTTCGCCACCAGCATCCCCCGAGGAAGAAGGGCCGGGGATGGGGGGCGATCTCTCAAGAGATTTCCGGCAATGCTCACCCCGTTCACACATTGATAACAGTTGGGTGCTACGCTGGCAGAAAACGGGATGTATCTGGAATGCTCAAAACCTTGCGCAGCCGGTTGTTGCTCTCCTACGTGACGATTCTGCTGATCCTGCTCGTGCTGGTCGGCTTCATCCTGCTCGCTTTTCTGCGGACCCGACCGCTGCCCACCGATGAGATCACTAACGACCTGACCGCCGTGCTGCTCGACGTGCGCGCGCTGGAGACCATCCGCCTTGAGTTCCGAATGTCTCAGGGGCAGGGCATGGGGATGAGAGCGCGCCTGAACGCCTATGGGCAGTTGCTCACCGACTATCTCGGCGAGCTTAGCGCAGAGCGCGGGGTGCGGGCGCTGCTCGTCAGCGAAAACGGCGAAGTGCGCTACGATTCCGGGGGCGTTCTTACATCCGGCGACTCTGTCCGCGAGACCGAGCGCACGCCCCTGGTCCCGCCCAGCCGCATCCGCCTGAACGCCCTGTCCAAAGGCCGCTTCATAGATGCAGATGGCAGCCAGTGGCTGTTCGTCGCGCAGCCGCTCTTCCCGATGTCTGAGATGCGGACAGACCCGTCGTACCTGCTGATCGCCGCGCCTGTGCCGCGCGCCACCCTGCGCGAGGTCTTTCGCCTGTTCGGGGACACCTTCTTCGTCCCACTGGCGAAGGCCGGGCTGGTGGCGCTGGTGATCGCGGTGGGGCTGTCTCTGCTGATCGCCGGTTCGGTGGCCGGCCACTTGCAGCGTATGAGCGCAGCCGCGCAGCGCATCGCCAGCGGCGATTACCGGCAGCGTGTGGAGGTCGCCGGGCCGCACGAAGTGCGCGTGCTGGCCCACTCGTTCAATGACATGGCCGAGCGGGTGGCGACAGCCCAGCAGGCGCAGCGCGATTTTCTGGCCAACGTGTCGCACGACCTGCGAACGCCGCTGACCAGCATCCAGGGCTTCTCGCAGGCCATCGCCGAGGGCGTGACCTCCGATCCGGCGGCGGCGCAGCGCGCAGCGCAGATCATCCACGACGAGACGGCGCGCCTGCACCGCATGGTCGAGTCCCTGCTCGACCTGGCCCGTCTCGATTCCTCCCAGATGAATATGCGGCGCGACCCCGTCACCCCCGGCGATCTGCTGCGCGCCATTGGTGCGAGCTTCTCTGACCGGGCGCGCGCGCGCCAGATAAGCCTGCGGCTGATCGTTCCCTCCAACCTGCCACCTGTCAGCGGCGACGGTGACCGGCTGGCCCAGGTCTTCACCAACCTGCTCGATAACGCCCTCAAACACACGCCGCCCGGCGGGACGGTGACGCTGAGCGCGGCGCTTGCGGACGGCGGCATCGTCGTCAGCGTGCGCGACACGGGCGAAGGCATTCCGCCGGACGAGATCAGCCGCATCTTCGAGCGTTTTTACCAGGTCGACAAGAGCCGCCAGCGCGACCGCCTGGAAGACGGGTGGGGGCTGGGGCTGGCCATCGCGCGGCAGATCGTCGAGGCGCATGGCGGGACGATCCGGGCGGACAGCCGCGCCGGCCAGGGCACGACGTTCACAGTCTGGCTGCCGCTGGGCCGGGAGTAGCGGGGGGAGTGGCCTGGTGATGGTTGGTGGCTTTCAGCCGTCAGTGATGGGGAGTCTTGAGTCGTGGGGGGAAGTGGTGGGCCGGGGATTGATGCTCCGGCCCTTGCTCGTGAACCCGGCGGCCTGGGGTGGCCCCGCGCTGCGTTTCGGTGTATGGTACTGGGCAGCTATCAGGAGAGGCGCAGCATGATGACAGCAGTCCCCCGTCTTACTGCCCGGCAGTGGCTCGCTGCATTCCTGGCGCTCGTCGCCGCGCTGACCCTGACCGCGTGCGCTCGCCAGGAGAAGGATGTGCGCCTGTCGCTGGACGAGCGCGCGTCGGCCTATGAGGAATCGCTGCGGGCCGAGCTAGACTGGCTGTGGCAGAACCGCATTGACGCGGCAAGCCAGGGGCGGCCCGACGAAGGGCGCTGCGTCGCCCCGGACTACGCCCGCGTCGCGCCGACGATGGACGATGAGGCGCGCGCCGCCGACGATCTCGGCGGCAAAATCGTGGATCAGCTCACCTACGCCAGCCAGTTGATCGCCGACAGCCGCGCGCGCTGGGAGCAATTCTGTGCCGGAGGCCCCACCGCCTCAGATACGGTCGCCTTCCTCGATTCGCGCCTGAATGCGGCGGCGCGCAGCCTGAACCTGGCCCGCGAATGGCTCGACGCTCGCGCCGAATCGCGACGGCGGGCGGGGAAGTGAGGCCGCCGGGCGGCTAGACCCCGATGACGCGCAGACCGCGCGGGAACGTGGTCAGGCTTTCCGCGCCGTTCGCCGTGACCAGCATATTGTCCTCGATACGCACGCCCACTTCGCCCGGCAGGTAGATGCCCGGCTCGATCGTGAAGACCATGCCCGGCTCCAATACCTGCGCGTTGCCCTCGACGATGTTCGGCTCTTCGTGCGCCTCCATGCCCAGGCCATGCCCGGTGCGATGCGTGAAGTAAGGGCCGAAGCCCGCTTCCTCGATCACCTGGCGCGTGGCGCGATCCACTTCCTGCGCGGGCACGCCCGGTTTGGCGGCGGCGCGCCCGGCTTCGTTGGCCGCCCGCACGACCTCGTAGACTTCGACCAGCCGAGGCGACGGCTCGCCCACGCTGAACGTGCGCGTGATGTCGGAGGCGTAGCCGCGCACCGTCGTGCCGAAGTCGAGCAGCAGCGGCTCGCCCACTGCCAGGCGGCGCTCGCCCGGCTCGCCATGCGGCAGGGCGCTGTTCGGCCCGGCCAGGGCGATCGGCTCGAAGGGATGCTTGCCGCCGCCGCGCTCAAGCTGGGCGACGATCAGCAGCCCGGCGACCTCGCGCTCGGTCATGCCGGGCCGCACCAGGCCGAGGAGTTTCTCCAGTGCCGCCTGGCTGATGGCAATCGCTTCGCGCAGCGCGCGCACAGCTTCGGCGTCCTTGTACAAGCGCAGCGCGGCCAGGGCCTGGCCCGCCGGCACCAGGGTGGCGTCCAGGTATTCGTCCAGCAGGTTCGCTTCCAGCACGCGCATGCGCAGCTCTTCGACGCCGACCCGCTTGCTGCGCAGCCTCAGCGCGCCCGCCGCCGCCGCGAACGCCGCGCCGAAGCCTTCGCTATCCGACCAGGGGAACAGCGTCATGGGGATGCCGCAGGCGGCCAGGCGCTCCTCTTCGAGCGCGGGGACGACGGCGACCGGGTCTCTGCCCGGCACGAAGAAGACCACCAGCGGGCGCTCCATCAGGTGGAAGTCAAGGCCGGTCAGGTGATGCAGGTTCGCGCCGGGCACCAGGGCGATGGCGTCCAGCCCGGCAGCGATAGCGATCTCGTGAATCTGGTGCAGCCTGGGGTGAGTCATTGGACCATATGCTCCCTGAGTGTGTGAGGCGACTGGCGATCGGCTGCGAGGGGGGGAACGTTTCTGAGCAGCGCCGGTGTATCCCGCGCTGGCCGATCTCCCGTGATGGTCATGAGCCTATAAGCAGATACGCCGCCTGTCAAGCGGTCAGCTTGCGATCAGCGGCACGGCGATCACGGCGGCGACAATCCCCATGCCCTGCCAGCGGGCGATGTGCTCGCCGAGCAGCCCACGCGCCAGCAGCACCGTGATCGCCGGGTAGAGCGACGACAGCACCGAGGCCACATCGAGCCGCCCCGCCTGGGCCGCCAACAGGAAGAAGGTATTGCCGCCCACGTCGAGCACGCCAGCCAGGGCCACAATGCCCAGCGCGTGACGCGGTGGACGCCAGGCGCGCCCGTTCGCCAGGGCGACGGCCAGCAGCGCGATCAGCGAGGCGCTGCGCGCCGCCGCCAGCGGCCAGAAGACAGCGTCCTGGCTCACCCGGTCAATCAGCACGAAAAACGACCCAAAGCCCAGCCCGGCCAGCACCGCCAGGCCCAGCCCGCTGGGGCCGTCGCCACTGCCCGCGCGCCGCGAAACCAGCCACACGCCGATCAGCGCCAGGGCGAACCCGGCCATCTGCGCGCCGCCCGGCAGCCCCTCGGCGACCGCTCCGAACAGCACCGGGATCGCGGTGCCGATCACCGCCGCGACCGGCGCCACCACGCCCATCCGTCCCACCGCCAGCCCGCGATAGTGCGCCGTCAGCCCGCCGCCACCGACCACCCCTGCCGCTGCCGCCCAGGCCAGGTCGGCGGGCGCGGGCGCGGATTCGCCCCTGGCCAGCGCCAGCGCGACCAGCAGGACCAGGCCGATACTATAGGAACCAGCCATCACGGCGAAGACCGGTATGCGCTTGGCCGCCACCCCACCGGTGAAATCGCTGGTTCCCCACGACAACGCCGCGATCAACCCAAAGCCTGCTGCGCCTATCCCTGTGCCGTTGCCCATCGTCACCCCACTACCAGTTGGCTGAGTGTGGCGCTCAGATCGTCTTCAGTCAGCTCGCCCAGGTGCCGCAGGCGCACGATCCCCGCCCGATCCACAAAGACCGTCGTCGGAAGCTGCGCGACCTCGAACAGGCGGAAGAGCGGTCCGTCCTCTTCGGCCAGGGCGACGGGCAGCGTCAGCGTGTAGCGCGCCAGGAACTCGCGGATCGCCCCTTCGGTCTGGCCCAGGTGCGGGTCGGTGATGGCGATCACGCGCACGTCCGCGCGCTCGTCCTGAAGCTGCTGGAGCAGCGGCATCTCGCGCTGGCACGGGACGCACCACGTCGCCCAGAAATTGAGCACCACGATCTGCCCGGCCAGGTCGCGAAAGCGGACGGAGCGGCCATCCAGCGTCTCCAGCGTCATGTCCGGCAGCGGCATGCCGATCACGTCTTCCAGCGGCGGCAGCGTCGGGGGCAGCGTCGCGGGCAGGGGCGTCGGCGGGATGAAGGTCACCGGCGCGGGGGTGGGATAGAGGGCGAGCGTCTCGCCGTCGCCGTCCGAGGCATCGCCCTGCGCCAGCACCAGCGCCGCGCCGAATACGCCGATCAGCGGGAGAGTCAGCAGCGGCAGCCAGCGCGTGCGCCGCCTTTCGCGCCGGCGGGCGCGGCGCATGGCCTGGCGCGTGGCCCAGACCATGCGCATGAAGTGGACGGTCTGCGGGATCGGCCTGATGTGGCTCTTCTCGCCCTCGTAGATGGTGCGGATGGGCACACCTGCCAGCCGGTAGCCGCGCTGCACGCAGGTGACGATCATCTCGACTTCGAACTCGAAGCCCCCTTCGCGGCTGTCCAGCGTGGCTTCCATCATGCGCCGGCTGAGCAGGCGGTAGCCGGATTGGTTGTCGCGCACCGGCTGGCCCAGCGCCCACGAGAACAGCGCGCGCCCGATCGTGTTGGACAGGTTGCGCGGGAAGGGCATCTGGCGGAAGGCGCGCTCGCCGATGATCAGGTCGGCGTTCCGGGCAGTGAAGGCATCCAGAAAGGCGGGAATCTCGGCGGGGTCGTGCTGACCGTCGGCGTCGAGCGTGATCACGGCATCGCAGCCGGCGTCCAGCGCCCAGCGGAATCCGGCACGCAGAGCCGCACCCTTGCCCTGGTTGGGCTGCTGGCGCAGGACGGTCGCGCCTGCGCCAGCAGCCAGGCGGGCGGTCTCGTCGGCGGAACCGTCGTCCACGACCAGCACGGGCAGGTACGCCCGCACAGCGGTCACGACGCCGCCGACGCGCCCGGCCTCGTTATAGGCCGGGATCAGCGCCAGGATACGCGGCGAGGGAGAATCACCCTGGCCCATCGCGATGATCTGGCGGCTCAGCGGGGGCGCATCCCGACGGCGCGTTCGACGGGCAGCACAAAGGCCACGCCGGCGCCCTGCCAGTCGGGGTCTTCCGCGCCGAGCACTTCGCCCGCCGCGTCAATCAGCGAGTCAACCAGGTCGTCGCTCACCACTGAGAGGATGATCTGGTTGGTCTCTTCCATCTGGCGCATGAGGCTGGTCAGCGACACGATCAGGTTGATCTCCAGCGTCTTACTGCGCTCGCGGAGCCGATGCAGCCCGTGACTTTCGATCAGGGTGACGCCAGGCGCGCCCAGCTCCTCCCAGGCTTCGGCCACTTGTAGGCCCCGCTCGATCTTGGTGGTGATCACCAGCACCATTTTATGCATATTGCGCTCCTACCCTTGCGCCTTCTGACGTTGGGCGGGCTTCATCTCTTCAGGCTCGTGGCCCTTGAAGACCCAGCGCACCAGTGGCGGCGTTATGACAGTGGTCAGCAGGATGACCAGAAAGGTTGTCTCGAACAGGCTCTCCGACAACAGGCCCTCGGCCAGGCCCAACGCAGCGATGATCAACCCCACTTCGCCGCGCGAGATCATGCACACGCCCAGCCGGAACGACTCGCCGCGCGCAAAGCCGCCCAGCAGCGCGCCAAAGCCACTGCCCACGATCTTGGAGACGACCGCGACAACCGACAGCAGAATCGCCAGCGGCACCAGGCTCCCGCCGATCCGCGTCAGGTCAGCGTGCAGCCCGACGTTGACGAAGAAGATCGGTACCAGAAAGGCGTAGGAGATATGGTGTACCGTCCCGACGATCTGAGCGTGCGGACGCTCGGCAGTCTGGCTCAGCCCGACCCCGGCGATGAACGCCCCGGTAATGGCTGCCATGCCGCCCAGCACATCCGCCGACCAGCCGAAGAAGAGCGCGGCGATCAGCGCGAACGAGGCTGTGCTGCCCGAAAGGCGGCGCGAGCGGAAGATACGGTTGAACAGCCGCGGCAGCACGTACCAGGCAATGGCCAGGGCACCGACCAGGTAGAGCACCATGCGCACGAAGATCCAGACCAGGTCGCCCGCCGAAGCGCTCGTCCCAGGCCCCATCGTGGCAATCACGACCGAGAGCAACAGGATGGCCAGGATGTCATCCACGACGGCGGTAGCCAGCAAGCCAACACCCTCTTTGGTGCGCAGCAAGCCTAGCTCCAACAACGTCTGGGCGGAGATGCTCACCGAGGTGGCCGCCAGCACCACGCCGACGAAGATGGCTTCTTCGCTGGAGAAGTCGAACAGCAGCACCGCGGGGATGCTCATCAGCACTGGCAGCGATGCGCCCAGCACACCGCCCCAGATGGCGACGCGCCCCACCTGTAGCAGCTCGCGCAGGTGCACTTCCAGGCCGACGGTGAACATCAGGAAGAGCACGCCCAGCTCGGCCAGCTCCTCAATGGTGCGGGAGAGCAGCTCCGGGTTGTCGAACACATCCCAGTGCAGCATGTTCAGCAGCGTGGGACCCAGGACGATGCCCGCCAACAGCTCGCCGAAGACGCGCGGCTGCCCCCACGACCGCGCAGCAGCGCCCGCGAATTGGGCGGCGGCGATCACCAGTCCGATTGCGAGAAACATCTGTGCATAAAACGAACTCTCCATCAACGTTCCTTTCTGCTGCGCGTCTTCCCGATGCCGCTTTGCGGATCGAGAAGAAAGATCGCAGCGTAAGATAGTCCGCGCCGGACGCGCAAGCTCTGGCAGCGAACTATCACACCGATTTCAGGATGAGAGAGGCTGGGTGTCGTCGCTGGCCGGTTCGCTGTCGCCGGACAGCGTGAATTCCTGTTGATAACCGAAACGCCGCTCGTTGTCAATCCAGCGCAGCCAGCGCGGGCGCAGCACATAGAACACGCTGGCGGCGATCAGGTCGCTGAACCGCTCGTTCACGAACGGGAACTTGGCACTGTACACGGCCAGCGCGCGCTGGCGCTCTTCGTCGTCGGTGACGGGCATGGCCGCGCCCTCGATCTGCACGCCCTTGATGTCCGCCCAGTCCCAGGTGTGAACATAAACGGTCGCCGCGACATCGCTCCAGTCTTCGAGGTTGCGGCTGTGACGGCTGTCCGGGTCGGAGACCCAGTACAGGTTGAAGGTATCGTCGCTGGCGAAGAAGAGCGGAGCCGCCTGCGGGCGACCGTCGTTCAGCCCGGCAGTGGCCAGCGCCAGCGTGGACTGCCCGCCCAGGAAGTTTCGCAGCAGAGGGCGCATTTCGTCGGGCAGCGGGGGTGGCTTGCCCATCACGACCTGCCTTTCAGGCCCAGCCAGGTGAAGTAAAGATCGTTATCAATGCCCAGCCGCAGCAGAATGCGCCCCACCGTGCCGTTGATGATGTCGTCCACCGTCTGGGGCCGGCTGTAGAAAGCGGGCACCGGCGGCAGGATCGCCGCGCCGATCTCGGCGGCCTGGGCCATCAGGCGCAGATGGCCCAGGTGCAGCGGCGTCTCGCGCACGACCAGCAGCAGGGGACGCCCTTCCTTGAGCTGCACGTCGGCGGCGCGCGCCAGCAGATCGCCCGCGCTGCTCAGCGCGATGTTGGACAGGCTCTTGATGCTGCACGGCACGACGACCATGCCCATCACCGGGAACGAGCCGCTGGCAATGCTGGCCCCGATGTTGTGCGGCTTGTGCAGCACATCGGCCAGCGCCTCGACTTCGCTGATCGGCCAGTCGGTCTCCTGGGCGATGGTGATACGCGCCGCCTCGGTCAGCACGAGATGAGTCTCGATGGCGTCGTCCTGGCGCAGCACTTCTAGCAGGCGGATGCCCAGGATGACGCCGCTGGCCCCGGAAATGCCCACGATCAGACGGCGCGGTGTGCTCATAACGGATCGGGTGGGCCTAATGATCCACGCCGACCATGACGTTCGACGCCTTGATCACGGCATACGCTTCTTTGCCGACGGCCAGCCCCAGGCTCTCGACCGACGCCTGGGTGATGATCGCGGCGATCTCGATGCCGCCGGGCAGGGCGATGATCACTTCGCAGTTGACCGCGCCGGGCGTGATCTGCTTGACGGTGCCCTTCAGGACGTTGCGCGCGCTCAGTTTCATGATGGTATCTCCTCAGACTGACTCTCTCGCTAACAATGCTCCACTGCCGCTGCCGCGGCGCGCTGCGCCCGGCAATATACCAGTTATACCAGATATGCGCAGCGGGCGTAAAGAAACAGAGACGAAACGCAGGCCGAAGCTGCCGGGCGGGGGCGCTGCGCTGCTGCGCCCTGCTTTGCCTCACCCCCGCTCGGCGCTAACGCGCCTCGCCGCCCCCTCTCCATTCGAATGGAGAGGGGGCAAGCCGAGCGCAGCAAGGCTGGGGGTGAGGCTTTTCGCGCCCCGCTCAATAGGCATAGCGCTCCGGATCGAAGAGGTGCAGGTGCTCGCTCACCCAGATGATGGTCTGGCGCAACCCCTCTTCGAGCGTCACCTGCGGCTGCCAGCCGATCAGCTCGCGGGCCAGGCTGTTGTCGGCGCGCAGGCGCAACACCTCGCTCGTCTCCGGGCGGACGCGCGTCGCATCGCTGACCAGCGGCACGCCGCGCCCGGTCAGCCCGATCGCCAGCCGGGCCAGGTCGCCGATGGTGATCGAGCGGCCCGTCCCCAGGTTGACCGGGCGACCAATCGCCGCCTCGGATTCCATCGCCAGCAGGAAGCCGCGCACCGTGTCGCTGACGAAGGTCAGGTCGCGGGTGGGATGCAGCGCGCCGAGCCGCACTTCGTCACGGGTCAGCGCCTGGCTGATGATCGCCGGGATGACGGCGCGCGCGCTCTGGCGCGGGCCGAACGTGTTGAACGGGCGCACGATGCGCACCGGCAGGCCATAGGCGGCGTGAAAGCTGATCGCCAGGGCGTCGGCGGCGACCTTCGACGCGGCGTAGGGCGACTGCGGATGCAGCGGGTGCGCCTCGCTGATCGGCTCAACCTGCGCCGTGCCGTATACTTCGCTGGTGGAGGCGATGGCCACGCCCGCCACACCCAGGTCGCGGGCGGCGCTGAGCACATTGAGCGTACCGCTCACGTTGACCGCCACTACTTCGCGTGGATGCTGGTATGAGTAGGGGATGGTGATCACCGCCCCCAGGTGATAGACCTGCTCCACGCCGCGCAGCGCTTCCGTCACGGCGTCGGGGTCGCGCAGATCGCCGAAGAACAGCTCGACCTCGGCGCGGGCGTCCGGCGGCAGCAGCTCTAGGTTGCCGGCACGGTGCGCTGAGTTGTAGCGCACGAAGGCGCGGACGCGCGTCCCCTGGCGGACGAGCGCCTCCACCAGATGGCTGGCGATAAATCCGGCGGCGCCGGTGACGAGGGCGTGAGTGCTCATGGGCAGAGGTTCCTGTGGATGGTTATTGGTTAATGGTCGTTGGTTTTCAGTGTTCGGTTTTCAGCGATCAGCGGCTACGTTCTGGCGAATGCCTTGACTCCTCATCCTCAACTCTGCCCCGTGAGGGATTCTGTTGACCAGCCGCTGACCGCTGACCGCTATCCCTCAACTGCCATCATGGGGCGTGGCGCTGCGGGCATACAGGCCCCGCCGGAGCGCCAGCGCCGCGCGCGTCGGCAGCAACAGCGCCGCCAGCAGCCACGCTGCCGCCCGCCCGTGATACTTGCGCGTGTAGACCAGCAGATCGGCCCAATAGACGCGCTGCGTCAGGCGCGGCACCTGGCTGAGGCTGGCGTGCTCGTCGTGAACGATCGTCGTCTCGGCCACGAAGTGAATCGCCGCGCCCGTCCCGACGATCTGGCGGCACAGATCGTCGTCGGTGAAGAACAGCTTGAGCCGCTCGTCGAAGCAGCCGATTCGCGCCAGGATGGCCCGGCGAGCCATCAGGCACGACCCCGGCGCGACCTCAATCGCCCGCGTGGAGTCGCGCTCCCAGCCGTTGTACCACATGGCGCGGCGGCGACGCTCGCGCCAGCGCGGGAGCAGCACGCCCAGGAACGTATAGCTGAGCAGGGCGTCGGCGTAGCCGGGGAAGCGCGAGGCGGTGCGCTGGAGCACCCCATCGGCGAAGGTCATGCGCGGCGTCACTGCGCCGACTTCCGGGTGCCCGTCCAGATAGGCGGCCAGCGTCGCCAGCGCGCCCGGCGGAATGATCGTATCCGGGTTGAGAATCAGCGCGTATTCGCCCTGCGCGGCGCGCAGCCCCAGGTTGTTGCCGCCGCTGAACCAGCGATTGGCCCCGGCTTCGATCACGGTCACTTCCGGGAAGCGCCGGCGCACCATCTCCGCGCTGCCATCGCGCGAGGCGTTGTCCACGACGATGATCTCGGCGGCGAGATCGCCCTGCGTCGCCAGCAGCGAGTCCAGGGCGCGGGCCAGGGCGTCGCGCGTGTTGTAGTTGCAGATGACCGTAGTGAGCTTCATCGTCCCCGCAGCGGATGAGTGGCTGGCTCAGCGTGCGGGGAGTATAGCGCAGATCGCGCCCGCGACGAAGCGGCGATTCGCGGTGGGGCGTGCCAAACCCGCCAGGATGGGGCGTTGCGCTGCTGCACCCTGGCTGACCTCACCCCCGCTCGGCGCGAGCGTCCTCTCTCCACATGTGGCTAATCGTTACCTACATCCTGGATCGTGTCCGCTCCGCCATCCTCGGCCCGTCGCCCGCAAGGGGGACTGGTGGCGAAATGCGTCCGTAGGGCATATTGCAATACGCCCCTACGGGGGCGCAGCAGAGCAGCGCCCCTGCGAAACCGGCGCGCGCTTCGTCCGCAAAAGCATCACACGGGAGAAAGGGGAGAGAGCGGCGGGTCTGCTGCCCTTCCCTTCGCGCAGCGTGGGGGAAGGGGCTGGGGGGCACTTGTGGGCGATATTTAGCCACGCGCGGCGAGGGGCAAGGCTCTGCGTTCGGCGGTCGCTGCCAACCTTGTACACATTCCCCCGCTCGCGCCAGTTGACAGTCGCGCCAATTCGCCGTACCGTTGGCGTCAGAGCGGCTTGCGCGCCGCGCCCGCGCACCGCTATGGAGGACGCATGGACCCGGTTGTGATCGAGCTTGGCCCGCTGACGCTGCGCGCCTATAACGCCTGGCTGCTCGGCGGGGCGCTGGTGGGCCTGGGCATCATCGGCTGGCGGGCGCGGCGAGTCGATCCGGGGCGAGCCGTGCGCTGGCTCGATGTGGCGCTTGTCGCGCTGGTCGCCGCTGTCATCGGCGCGCGCGGGCTGGGCGTGGCTCTCGACGGGGATCGCTTCGCCACTTCCCCGCACGAGATCGTGCGCCTGTCGCTGGGCGGCATGGCCTGGCACGGTGCGCCCCTGGCCGGGCTGCCCGCCGCGCTGATCGCCGCCTGGCTGCGCGGCGTGCCTTTTCGCGCCTGGACGGACGCGGCAGCCCTGGCCTGGCCGCCAGGGATGATCGCGGCCTGGGCCGGCTGCCGGGACGCGGGCTGCGGCGCAGGGTACGAGGTCGCCACGCTGGCGGGCTGGCCCGGCTGGCTGGTCGCCGAGCTGCCGGACGCTTATGGGTTCGTCGCGCCGCGCCTGGATGTTCAATCCGCCGGGATGCTGTTCGGCGGGGCGCTGTGGGCGCTGGCCGCTCTGCTCACCTGGCGTGGCTGGCTGCGGGGACTGCGCCTGTGGCTGCTCCTGGGGTTGAGCGGGCTGGGCCTGGCTGTGCTCGGCTTCCTGCGCGCCGACTACGCCCCGGTCCTGCTCGACCGCCGTGCCGATCAGGTCTTCGACCTGGCGCTGCTGCTGGTCAGCGCGGTGATCGGCGGGGTGCTGTGGTTGCGCGACAGGCGGAAGGGGCGGAGCGCGGGCGGGGGCCTACGCGGTCCGCTGGCGTAGAAACACGATGAGCGCCCCGACCAGGGCCAGTAATGCCGCCACGAACGCGGCCTCGTAGCTGATCAGCTCAACCAGCATGCCGCCGATCAGCGGGGCCACGAGCAGGCCGACCGCTGACATGGAGTTGAACAATCCGGCGTAGACGGGGCGTTGGTCGGGCGTGGCATACATGATCACCCAGTTGATGAAGCTGATACCCAGGCAGCCGAGCGCCACGCCGCCCAGTAGAAAAGCGAAATAGAGGGGCATTGGCCCCACCGCGCTGGCGATCAGCGCCAGCGTCGGCTGGGCGATGGCGAAGCCCAGCGCGCCTTCCATGAACAGCAGCGAGTGCTCTTCGCCGAAGCGCGAGAAAGCGAGCGCGCCGAAGACGCTGCCCAGGGTCTGCATCAGCAGCAGGCGGCTGACGGCCACATCGCTGGACAGGCCCAGGCGATCGGTGGCGAAGCCAATGTAGAACGGCGCGGCCAGCGTCGCCAGCGCCACCAGCACGCGGGCGATGACCACCGCGCGGAACGGCGCGTCGCGCTGCAAGACGCGCACCAGGCCCGGCAGGTACTCGCCCAGCGGCGGGACCGTTTTCACCGGCTTGCCGTCGGGCAGCTCGCGGACGGGCACGACTATCGGCACCGTGATGGCGAAAAGCACGCCGGAGACGGCGAACAGCAGCGCGTAATTGTTGGGGAAAGCCGGCCCGCTGTCGCTGAGAATGTAGCCGGCCAGGGGAGCCAGGCCCAGAATGGTGATGCCGACTGCCGTGTTGCCCAGCCCGAACATGCGCGCACGGCGGCGGTCGTCCAGGCTGCTGCCGAGCAGATCCATCCAGGGCACGCCGACCAGCCCATCGCCCAGCGCCGCCAGCGTGTAGAAAACCAGGAACGCCACCAGGATCAGCCCCGATCGCTGCGGGCCGAGCAGCACGATTACCCCGCTGAAGAGAAGGATCATCATGCGCATCGGGATGTTCGGCCCCACGAACCACCACTTCTTGTGCTCCACGCGCACCAGTCGCCGGGCCACCACAAGCTGCGGCAACAGCCAGCCGATCTCGAACATCTGGCTGGAGATGGCGATGAGAATCTCCGAGTCGGTGAGCTTGCGCACGAAGTCGGGGATGACCGTCGTCGGGCCGATCAGGTTGAGCGCGATGGCGAAGATCGTGTAATCGGCCAGCAGCAAGACGAAATTGCGCCGGTAGATGCGCTCGCGCTGCTCCGCTGTGAGTGCAGAACGTCCGGCGGCGCGCGGGGTTGAGTCAGCCATCAACGCCTCATCGGGTGTTGTGTAGAGTGCGGCGATCAGGCGGCTATTCTACGCGAGACCAGGGGCAGTGTCCAGCATGAGCCGGGCGCAGGCGTGGCGCCTCGCGCGGCGCCTCTTTTTCAGGCGGAATTCACATCAGCCGCTTGGAACAGCCCGCGCCCGCGCATACAATCATAGGTGAGTCGTGAGTCAGAAGACAGGGAGACGCCCGACTCACAACCACCAACCACCAACCAGCAACCAACAACCAATTACCATCATGATCGAGACCTGCGAGCTGTGCAAAAACTTCAAGGACTTCCGCGCCGTTGACCGGGTGACGTTCACGGTCGCGCCGGGGGAGATCTTCGCCATACTGGGGCCGAACGGCGCGGGCAAGACGACGACCGTGCGCATGCTCACCTCGATCCTCAAGCCGACGACGGGCTGGGCGCGCGTGGCCGGCTACGACGTGGTCGCCCAGCCGACGGCGGTGCGCGCGTCGGTGGGCGTGCTCACCGAGCAGCACGGTCTCTACGAGCGCATGAAGGGCGAGGAGTATCTCGACTTTTTCGCGCGCATCTACGACCTGCCGCCCGCAGTCCGGCGGCAGCGCCCGCGCCAGTTGATGGAGCACTTCGGGCTGGGCGACGCGCTCAACAAGCGGCTGGGCGAGTACTCGAAGGGCATGAAGCAGAAGCTGGCCCTGGTGCGGGCCATGCTGCACGACCCGCCCGTGCTGCTGCTCGACGAGCCGACCTCGGCGATGGACCCGCAGAGCGCCAAGCTGGTGCGCGAAGCGATCAAGGAGCTGCGCCGCGAGGAGCGCACCATCGCCATCACCACGCACAACCTGGTCGAGGCCGAAGACCTGGCCGATCACATCGCCGTCATCCGCCAGGGGCGGATCATCGCGCACGGCACCTTCGCCGAGCTTTCGGGGCGCTTCGTCGGCGCGCCGCTGATGGAGCTGCACCTGACACAGCACCTCAATGGAGCGGTGGACACTCTGCGCGACCTGATCACCATCGTCGAGACGGGCGATTGCTGGCTGCGCTACCGCGCGCCCGATCCGGCGCTGACCAATCCCCAGGTGATCCGCCGCCTGACCGGGGCCGGGCTGGATATTGTGACGCTGAGCGAGGTCTCGCGCACGCTTGAAGACGTGTACCTGCAGATCGTCACCGAGGACGAAGGGACGGCCTCTCATGATCAGCCTGAGTGAGCGCACGGCGCAGGGCACGGCCCCGCTCGCCGAGCCGGGCGATCAGCAGAGCCGGGCGACGGTCGCCCGCACGCTGCGCCGCGCCCTGATCGTCACCCGCCGCGAAGTGCGCGACAGCCTACGCGACTGGCGGATCATGACGCCCATCTTCCTGCTGACGCTCATCTTCCCGCTGTTGGCCAACCAGATGACGCACGTCTTCACCGGTTTCTTTGAGGACAACGGCGCGGAAGACCTGCTGCCGGCGCTGCTGCCGCTCATGCCGATGATCGTCGGCTTCTTCCCGGTGTCTATCTCGCTGGTCATCGCCCTGGAGACGTTCGTCGGCGAAAAAGAGCGGCGCAGCCTGGAGCCGCTGCTCTCCACCCCGCTGACCAACACGGAGCTGTACCTGGGCAAATCGTTCGCGGCCATGCTGCCGCCGCTGCTGGCCAGCTACAGCGGCATGACCATCTACATGGGCGCGCTGATCCTGGGCGAGCAGCAATGGCGCCCGCCCCTGCTGCTGGTCGCGCAGATCGTGCTGCTGACCACCTCGCAGGCGCTGGTGATGGTCACCGGGGCGGTCGTCGTCTCCAGCCAGACCACCTCGACGCGCGCCGCCAACCTGCTGGCCAGCTTCATCATCATCCCCATGTCCATGCTGGTCATGCTGGAAGCGACGATCATGGTGCAGCCGCACCGTCGCTATCTGCTGTGGGTGATCATGGCCGGCGTGCTGGTCGCGGTGATCCTGCTGGTGCGCATGGGCACGCGCCTGTTCAACCGCGAAGAATTGCTGGGTCGCGCGCTGGATCAGCTCAACCTGCGCTGGATCGGGCGCACGTTCTGGCGGGGCGTGCGTGGCCCGACGGGGGAACCCTTCTCGCTGCGGCGCTGGTACCGGCTGAGCGTGTTCCCCGCCGCACGGGGTTTGCGCAAGAACGCCGCCGTCGTGCTGATCTGCGTGAGCGCTGCCTTTGCCGGTGGGTGGATTGCGGCGGGGCAGTGGCGCGTCCCGCTCGACCAGTTCAGCGCGACCGATGAGACGCTGCTGGACAACCTGCGCTCCTGGTTCGACCTGGGCCAGGACAACCCACACCTGGTCATCATGGCGCTGGTGCAGAATACGCGCGTGCTGCTGGCTGCCACGCTGCTGGGGATGTTCACCTTCGGGGTGATGGGGCTGGTGCTGGTCGCCGTGCCCTTTGGCATCCTGGGCTTTGTCCTGGCCCAGGTGACGCTGGCCGGACTCAGCCCGCTGCCCTTCCTGCTGGCCGTGATCCCGCATGGCGCGCTGGAGATCCCGGCGATTGTGCTGGCCGGGGCGGCGGCGCTGCGCCTGGGCAGCGTGGTTACGTGCCCGCCCGCTGACGTGACCGCCAGCGAAGCGTGGCTGGCGGCGGCGGCAGACGTGGTCAAGGTTGGCGTGGGGCTGGTGCTGCCGCTGCTGGTGCTGGCGGCGCTGCTGGAAGTGAGCCTGACGCCGCGCATCGTCGAATTTGTGTTAACGCTGTGATCCGTGCTATACAGGGGAGCGTCTTGCCCTCGCCCCTGCGCCGGATTTTCGCTGACGGCTGAGGACACTTCCACAGGACACGCGATGGCCCGTCTGATCATCCTCGGCTCGGCGGCGGCGCTCTCGGACGCTGCTCACGACAACACGCATTTCGTGCTGCAAGGCGATCACGACCGGGCTGTGCTGGTGGACTGCGGCTCGAACCCGCTGAGCAAGCTGGCCCAGCACGGCATCGGCCCCGACAGCCTGACCGACCTGATCCTGACGCACTTCCACCCCGATCACGTCTACGGCGTGCCCATCCTGCTGATGCAGTTGTGGCTGGTAGGGCGGCGCAAGCCGCTGGAAGTCTACGGGCTGCACCATTGTATGCAGCGCTTCGAGCACATGCTCGACGCCTTCATGGTCAACACCTGGCCCAACTTCTTCGAGGTGCGCATCCACCGCCTGGCCGAGCAGCCGGATGTGCCCCTGCTGGACAGCGACGATTTCCGCATCCGCGCCTGGCCGACCAAGCACTTCATCCCGACGATCGGGCTGCGCGTGGAGGTCAAGTCGTCCGGCCAGGTCTTCAGCTATTCGGGCGACACCGAGCCGATCCCGCACATCATCGCCCTGGCCCGCGACGCCGACCTGCTGCTGCACGAGGCTGCCGGCGAAGGCGCCGGCCATTCCAGCGCGGCGCAGGCGGGCGAGGTGGCGACGCTGGCTGGCGCGCGGCGGCTGGCGCTGGTGCACTACCCGGTGGGCGACGCCGATACTGAGGCGCTGGTCGCCGAAGCGCGCACGACCTTCGCCGGGCCGGTGGCGCTGGCCAAAGACCACGACGTGTACGCGATTTGAGACGTTGGGCGCCCCTTCGATTTCCGCTTCCTGACGCAGCGTCAGGCTCCTTCCCTGGCTCTCTCTCCAGTGGGATGTGCGGCGAGGGAGAGAGATGAGTAGAGTGGGCACTCGAAGGGCAGACTTCAGAAGCCTAATGCACTGCCAGACCCCTTCTCCTGACTCTCTCCGACGAAGCCAGGGAGAGAGAAGGCACCCCGCTCAGCGATCAAGGCCCTCTGTTTAGCTCGGCTGGAAAGGGGAATCGGGGGGCAGGGGCGTGTTCAGAATCCCCTCGCTGACATCGCACACATAGGCGAAGTGCGCCTGGCAGCGCTCCGGCACGTCCGCGCGCGCCGCCACGCCCAACCGGCGCAGGGCGCGCAGCAGGTGGCACAGCGGCAGCCCGACCACGTTGGCGTAGCAGCCGCTCGTCAGCGCGGCGGGGTGGAAGCCCGCGTGCTGGATGGCATAGCCGCCCGCCTTGTCGAAGGGGTCGCCGCTGGCGATGTAGGCTGCGATCTCGTCGTCGCTGTAGGCGCGCATGGGCACGTCGGTCACGGCGATGTCGGTGATCGCCCGCCCCGTCGCCACGTCAATCACCGTCAGCGCCGTGTAGACCTGGTGCGCCCGCCCGCGCAACTGGCGCAGCATGGCCCATGCTTCGTCCGCGTCGGCGGGCTTGCCCAGGATGGCCTCGCCATCAGCGACGGTGGTGTCGGCGGCCAGCACCAGCGTGTGCCCGGCAGCAGCCGCGAGCGCCGTTCGCGCCTTGTCCTGGCTGAGCCGGATGGTGTAGGCGCGCGCCGATTCGCCGGGGAGCGGCGTCTCGTCAATGTCGGCGCGGGTCGTGGCGAAGCTCAGCCCCAGCAGGCGCAGCAACTCGCGGCGGCGGGGCGACCCGGAAGCGAGCAGAAGGGTGGGGGGTGGGGTCATTGGGCGATCCTGGCCGGGGGGTGTGTCACGGCGTGCCGTCAGCGATCCTGGAACATCAGGCCGAAGCCGCGCCGGGTGATGAGATACTCGTGATCCGGGTCGGCCTCCAGCAGGCGACGGCGCAGCCGACTGACCAGCGCGTCAATCGTCTGGTCGCTGATCTCCACGCCCGCGCCCCACACCGCGCCCACCACTTCGTCGCGGGTGACGATGCGCCCTGGGTTGGCGACCAGCAGCGCCAGCAGCGCGAACTGGTTGGGGCTGAGCGGCGGGTAGAGCAGCGCCCCGCCGACCATCACGCGCGCCACCGCCACGTCAATTTCCAGGCCGGGCCGGGGCAGCCGCACCGGGGCGACCTGGGCGGTTGTGGCCGGGTCGTCGAAGACCCACACGCCCGCCTGCCCAAAGGTGACTTCATCGCCCGCGCGCAGCCGGTACTGCTCGCCGGGAGCCAGCCGCCGCCCGTTGACGAACGTACCGTTGGTGCTGCCGGGGTCTTCCAGGTAGATGTTCTGGTGGTCGCTGGTGCAGCGAGCCTGCAGCCGCGAGATGGCCGTCGAGTCCAGCACGTAGTCGCAGTCGCGGGCGCGCCCGATGGTGAACGGGAAGTGGGCCAGCTCGACCGTCTTGCCCGCGCCCGGACCCTCTTTGATCAGAAATCGCTGAATGGATGGCATGGTCTTCCCTGCCTGTTCGTGCTGATCGCGCCGTCCCCAGTCAAGAATACTTCACGCCAGCGGCAAGAGGCTTGAACCGCAGAGGCGCAAAGGACGGGCAGAAAGCCTTGACAATTCTTCATCTGGCTCTCCTCTGCGCTCTCCGCGTCTCGACGGTGATGCTCTTCCCGTAAGGGAGCGCTAGGCCGCGTCTCCCTCGTCGTCGCTGAAAGTGGTCTCCACAGCGCCGAAGGTCGTCTCCAGCCCAATGCGCCGCTCGAAGTCGGCCAGCGCCGCCTGGAGCGCTTCCTGGCGCACGCTGCTGGTCACGTCGCCGCGCGTGCGCTCCAGCACGGCGCGCAGCGCGTCCACGCGGCGGCGCAGCCCGCCGGTGATCGCGTCGTGGAAGTCGAAGCCGATCAGCACGCCATAGATGGTGTCCATCGCCGCCAGCAGGCGCTCGGCGTCGCCGGAATGCCCCCGGCGCAGGATGTCGAGAATCTGCCGGCGCAGCTCGCTGGCCGCTTCGCACAGCCCGTTGAGGTAGGTGGACGGCTCCACGCCGAGCGACTGCGGCGTGGGCAGGGCCTCGTCGCGGGCCAGGGCGTAGAGGGTCACCGCCTCCACATACTCCTTGAGCGCGTCCTGAGTGTAGCCGCTGTGGTACAGGTCAGCGTAGTCGGCCACGACCGCGCGGATGGCGTTGGCGGCTTCGCGGGCCGTGTCCAGCCGGGCGCGCGCGGCGTCCCACTCGCGGCGGTGCACGGCGCGGATGGCGTTGGCGCAGTGCTGAATCAGCCCGCGCGACTGGTTGATCGCCGCGTCGCGGGCGGCGTTCTTGGCCTCGAACTGGGCACGAATGTCTTCAAAGATGGCGTCGAGGATGTCCAGGTTATTCACGGGGGGCGTCCTTGTCCTCTGGTCCATTCCCGCTCTCGTCCAGCGGGCGGATGGCGCCGAAAAGCTGGTCGGCGAGCGTCTGCGGGCGCGGCGGCACCTTGATCTCGCCGTGCTGATCTTCGTAGCGGGCGATATTGTCCTGCAGCGCCGTCAGCAGCATTTTGGCGTTGGTCGGCGTGAGCACCAGGCGCGCCTGCACGCGCGCCTTGGGCACGTTGGGCAGAATCTGGGCGAAATCCAGGAAGACCTCCCAGGGCGAATGGGTGATGATGGCGAAGTTGGCGTAGGTGGCGGCGAGATCGGCGGGGATTTCCAGGTTGAACCGTCGCTGAACGGGTTGTTGCGGTTCGGCCATGTCAGGCGCTCCTCCTCGTTGTAGGGAGCCAATTCCCAGGTAGATTGGCGCAGCACACGCGAAACAGCTACCAGCGCGCCCCGGCCCGGCTGCTCTCATGCGCATATTCTACGCCGGAGCGGTGTGCAACGGGATCGGCCACGCCAGTCTCGCAGGGGCGTATTGCAATACGCCCCTGCAAAACATTTCGTCACCAGATCAATCCGCACTACACTGGCGTTCCGCGCGCTAGAAGGGCAAATCGTCGGCTTCCGTCGGGGCTTCGCCGCTGACTTCTTCTACCTCACCGCGCCGGCTCAGGAACTGGATGTCGCGGGCGGTGATCTCCAGCGTCGCGCGCGGCGTGCCATCCTGGCCCAGATAGGCGGAAGCGTCCACTTCGCCGGCGACCATGATCTGCATTCCCTTGTGCACGTACTGGTTGACGGTCTCGGCCAGTTGCCGCCAGGCCGAGACGCGGAACCAGGTCGTCTTCTCGCGCTGCTCGTTGGAGTTCTTGTCCATCCAGCGGCGGCTGACAGCGACGCTGAAATCGCACACGGCCACGCCCGACTGCGTGTAGCGCATCTCCGGGTCGCGCCCCACGTTGCCAACGATCACCGTATACTGATACCCGGCCATGATGACCTCCTGGAAAGCTCTACTTTCACGTTGTATAGAGCGAGAGATTGCCCAGATTATAACAGAAACAGAACGCATGTTTCAATTATTGCCCACCCTGTCTCCCTCTCACGAGGCGGGCGAAGTGCCTGAACCGCAGAGACGCAGAGAACGCCGAGATAAGGGGATGAGATTCTCCGGCAGCTCTTCCGCGTCCTCTGCGCCCCGGCGGTGAAACCACGAGGGCGCTCCCTAACCGCGCCGCTGCGCAAGCTGCGCGGCGAGCAGGCGCGCCACGACCTGGGCATCGGCCTGGCCGCGCAGCTCGCGCATGACCAGGCCCATCAGGAACTTGAGCAGCTTCTCCTCGCCCGCCAGGTAGCGCGCCACCTCGCCGGGATGCGCGTCCAGGGTGCGGGCGACGGCCTCGCCCAGCACGTCCGCGTCGCTGACCTGGGCCAGCCCGTGCGCCGCGACCAGGGCCGCCGGGTCGCCGCCCGCCGCGTAGAGCGTCTCCACAAGCTGCCTGGCCACGCCGTGCGTGATCGTCCCCTGCCGAACCAGCGTCACCAGGGCGGCCAGGGCCGGCGGCGTCAGCCGGATCGCGCCGATGTCCTGGCGGTCGCGGCCTTCGCTGTTCATCAGGCGGAAGACCTCGCCGGTCAGGTAATTGGCGACTCCTTTTGGATCGCCGCCTGCCGTCACCGCCGCCTCGAAATACGCGGCGACGGCCTGCTCGGCGACGAGCACCGCGGCGTCGTAGCGGCTCAGCCCGAACTGCCCCATGAAGCGATCGCGCCTGGCGTCGGGCAGCTCTGGCAGGCCCATGCGCACATCTTCCACCCACGCCGGGCCGATCTCCAGCACGGGCAGGTCTGGCTCCGGGAAGTAACGGTAATCGTCGGCGCTCTCTTTGACGCGCTGCACCACCGTGACCTGGCGCGCCTCGTCCCAGCCCAGCGTCGCCTGCTGCACCTGGCCGCCGGCTTCCCAGAGCGCGATCTGGCGCTCGATCTCGTAGGCGGAAGCGCGGGCCAGGCTGCGGATGCTATTGAGGTTCTTGATCTCGGTGCGCGTGCGGAACTCGCTGGAGCCGACCGGGCGCACGCTGATGTTCGGCTCGATGCGCAGCACGCCCTTGCTCATGTCGCCGCTGTTGACGCCCAGATAGCGCAGGATGGCCACCAGCTTGCGCGCGTAGATTTCGGCTTCTTCGGCGCTGCGCAGATCCGCCTCGGACACGATTTCCAGCAGCGGCACGCCGGCGCGATTGAGGTCCACCAGGCTGTGCCCGTCGGTGTGAGTGAGCTTGCCGGTATCTTCTTCCAGGTGCGCGCGCCTGATGCGCACCCGTTTGGTCATGCCGTCGGGTAGATCGATCTCAAGCCAGCCGTTGATCGCCAGCGGGTACTCGTACTGGCTGATCTGATAACCTTTGGGCAGGTCGGGGTAGAAATAGCTCTTGCGCGCGAACTGGCTGAACGGCGGGATGGCGCAGTTGAGCGCCAGCCCCACGCGCAGCCCCATCTCCACCGCCCGCTGGTTGACCACCGGCAGCGCGCCGGGCATGCCCAGGCAGACCGGACAGGTGACTGTGTTCGGCTCGGCGGACGTGCTGTCTACCACCGCGCAGGCACAGAACATCTTAGAGGCAGTTTCTAGCTCGGCGTGGACTTCCAGGCCGATCACGGCTTCGTAGGCGGGCATCCGGGTCTCTCGCAGCAAGGATGGCGGCACGGGTCATCAGCGCCTAGAGAATAGCGCACAGCGGGGGACGCTGCCAGCTTCGCCAGACGCCGGGAATGTATCGGATTCAGCCCCCTGTAGTCCCTCCCCGCCGGCGCGGAGGGACAGGCTGCTTCCCTTTCCCTGCTTGCGGGGAAAGAGGCCGGGGGATAGGGGTTGAAGAGTGCACAACAGGCTCCAGGCACGCGCTGGCTTTGTAGGGGCGCTGCTCCGCTGCGCCCCCGTAAGGGCTTCGCCAACAGAGTAGTATCTCTCGTGAGGGGATGAGGGAGCAGGCACAGCCCCCAAGTGGACTCCCGTTTTCGCTGCCGGGGGTCGTGCACTTCGTGTTACAATCGCGGCTGCACCCCGAAGCTGTGTCTGCCTTGTGCTGGAGAGTGACCGCATGACCACCGCCCACCTGCCCCCTGTCTATCCCGATCTGGCCGTGCCGGAGCGCGTGCTGCTCGGCCCCGGCCCCAGCATGGTGGACCCGCGCGTGCTGCAAGCGATGACCGCGCCGGTCGTCGGCCACCTGGACCCGCAATTCGTCGCGCTGATGGATCGCGTGCAGGACTTGCTGCACTATGTCTTCCAGACCAGGAACGCGCTGACCCTGCCCATTTCCGGCACGGGCACGGCGGCGATGGAGGCGGCAGTCGCCAACATGGTCGTGCCGGGCGACGCGGTGCTCGTCTGCGCCAACGGCTACTTTGGGCTGCGCATCGCCGAGATGGCCCGCCGCTATGGGGGCGAGGTGAGCGTGCTGGAGCGGCCCTGGGGCGAGGTCTTCACTGCCGAGGAGATCGGCACGGCGCTGGCGCACTGTCCGGCGCAGGTGGTGGCCCTGGTGCACGGCGAGACTTCGACCGGGGCGATGCAGCCGCTCGACGGGATAGCGGACGCGGTGCACGCGCACGGCGGCGTGCTGATTGTGGACACGGTGGCCTCGCTGGCGGGCGTCCCACTGGCGGTAGACGCGCTGGGCATTGACGTGTGCTACAGCGGGGCGCAGAAATGTCTGAGCTGCCCGCCAGGCGTCTCGCCGATCACGCTGAGTCCGCGCGCCGTCGAGAAGCTGGAACGCCGTCCGGTTCCGGTCGCCAACTGGTATCTCGACCTGGCGCTGCTGCGCCAGTACTGGGGCGCGCCGCGCGTCTACCACCACACCGCACCGATCTCGTCCATCTACGCGCTGTACGAGGCGCTGCGTCTGGTCGCCGAAGAGGGGCTGGAGGCGCGTGCGGCGCGTCACCGCCGTCACGCTGAGCTGCTGTGGGAGGGGCTAGCCGAGCTGGGGCTGGCCCTGCACGTCCCGGCAGCGCACCGCCTGCCGCCGCTGACAACTGTCTGCGTGCCGGATGGCGTAGACGAGGCGGCCATCCGCCGCCGCCTGCTGGACGAGTACAATATCGAGATCAGCGGCGGGCTGGGATCGCTGAAAGGCAGGGTCTGGCGTGTCGGGCTGATGGGCCATTCCAGCCGCCGCGAGAACATTGTGCTGCTGCTGGCCGCGCTGCGGCGCCTGCTGCGCTGACGGGCGCCGATCGGAGACGGCAGCGCATGAGACCGGCTTCTGTGAGCGCAGATCCGCCCATTCCCCGCCGAGAGCGCATTTTCTGGCTGGCGCTGTTGGCTGGCGCGGCTATCCTGGGCGCGGCGCTGGTCTGGGCGAGCACGCTGGGCGGGGCCGCCACGTCGCCGGACACGTGGAATTACTTCGCGGCGGCGCGCAACCTGCTGGCCGGAGAGGGCTTCACCCGCTACACAGGCGATCCGTTCGTACTCTGGCCGCCGCTCTTCCCCGCGCTGATCGCCGCGCTGATCGGGCTGGCGGACCTGGCCGGGCGCAATCTGCACCTGCTCGACGCGCTGCGCGTCATTAATGCGCTGACCGTGGCCGCGACGGTGATCGCCGCTGGGCTGCTCTGGCGACGCTTCCTGCGCTCGGCGTGGCTGGCGGCGCTGGCAACGCTGGCCATCGCCCTGGGCTACCCGCTGCTCTACGTGGCGGCGTTCGCCTGGTCGGAGCCGCTGTTCATTCTGCTGGGCTTGCTGGCCCTGATCGCGCTGGATCGTCACCTGGCCGCGCCACGCGACCGGACGCTGTTCGCCGCCGCGATTCTGGCGGGCCTGGCTGCTCTCCAACGCTACACCGGGGCGATGCTGATCGTCGCCGGCGCACTGGCGCTTGTCCTGCTGGCGCTGCGCGTCCCTCTGCGCCGCCGCCTGCGCGACGCCGCCCTCTTCGCCGGAGTTGCAGCGCTGCCACTGGCGCTGTGGCTGGCCCACAACCAGGCCCGCGCCGGCACGCTGACCGGCGAGCGCGCCCCCTCCGCGCGCACTCTGCCCGCCAACGTGCGCGCCGTCTACGATCTCACCGTCACCTGGCTGACGCCGGAACGGCTGGGGGTCGGCTACCAGGCCGCCGGGCTGATCGCGGGCGGGGCGCTGGCGCTGGGATTCGTTGTGCTGATCGCGCGCGAGCGGCGCGGGGCGCTGCGCTGGCTGGCCGGGCTGCGCGCGCTGCCGCTGATGCTATTCGCGGCGCTGTACGCGGCTTTTGTGGTGATCAGCGCGGCGCGCGTCCAGTACGACCCGCTTGACGAGCGGTTGCTCGCCCCGCTGTACGTCCCGACGATCGGGCTGGCTTTCGCCGTCCTCGACGGGGCGGTGAGCTGGCTGCGGGCGCGCGGCGGACGTCTGCCTGCTCACGCCCTCGTCGTCCTGGCCGCGCTGTGGCTGCTCTACCCGGCAGACCGGCTGCGCGACAACATCCCCACGCTGCGCGACATCTCCGAAGCGTCGCAGGTCACCTACGAGACGTGGCGCGAGTCGCCGCTGATGCGCGCAGTGCGCGCGGAATCTCCCGGCGGGCGCATTGTGACCAACGCGCCGCTGCACCTGCTGGTGCACAGCGGCCTGGCCAACGAGCCGGTGCCGGTGGCGCTCGACGGTTGGGCCGCGCTGCTGGAGGATGCAGTGGGCGAGGAGATGACGCTTGTCTGGTTCGAGCCGATCGCGCGCTGCGACTGGGGGCGCAGGCATTGCATCGCGACAGACTATACGGTAGAAACGCTGGCCGGGCTGTGGGATATAACGCCCGCGATCATCGCCAGCGACGGGGGCACATACCGGCTGAGCCGTATCCCTGGCGAGTGATCGGTCTGCGGGCAGGGCGGCGCTGAAACGGATTCTTCGGGGTATCGGGTTTGTCAGTAATTGACCTCTCTCAGCGTGTCGAGGAACAGAGAGAGCGCGAGTTTGCGCCTCAGAAAGCTGGTCAGGTATCCCCGGCGCGTAATGGCGTTGTGGACTATCTGTGACCCCAGGCCCTCAATTCGCTGAGTCCGCAACCAGCCAGTATAGAGTCCGCTGACGTGATGCTCCTGATAGTCCAGCGCGTACCCGGTCTCGCGCATTGTGTCGCCGCAGATGGACTCGATGAGGGCGATCTGCCGGGCAGTCAGATGGCTTCGCCAGGCCTCAATCCTGCCCGGATCAGGAGCCTCGTTCAATTTCGCGTGAATCCGCGCGTAGTACCGTCCGTACTCAGCCGTTCCCTTCTCATGGTAAGCCAGCAACGCCGGCTCGAAATCAATCTGCAGAAACTCGCAGATTTGGCGTAACCATGTTTCTGGAGAAGCAACCAGGTCTTCGTAGCGCACGCTGAAGGCGTCCGTGGAGTATTTCTGCTGGATGGCGATGCCAGCGCGAACATCGCGGAGCCAGCGACGCGCGGCGAAGTAGGCATTGCTCTTATGTACGTTTGACCGGATGAGCGAGCTTGCGACTGCACGCGGATCGCGCATGACGTGAATGAACTTTGCGCCAGGGTAGTGGCGTTTCAGCAGCGGCGCATAACGCACAAATCTGGGAGTCTTCTGGCCCCAGATGGTCTTGGCAAAATGACGCAGATAAAGCTCATGAGCGCGGTCAACGAATTCCCTGGCCGACGAGCACCCGTCGAAATCGCGCTCAGTAAACGGGATGTTCCATTCGTGGAATTCGTACTCCTTCAAGATCAGCTTCAGAAAGACTTCTCTCGGCGTCCTGGGATCGCCGCGCAGATAATCAATGATGAAGAGCGACTCAAGCGGGATTGCCACTTGAGAGTGCTGGTTCAGCATGGTGCGGAGCAGTGTAGTGCCGGTGCGCGCGCAGCCCACGATGAAGAAGGGAGGGTGAATCATGTGAGTGATCCCCGGTTGTGTGTGCCGAATGTCGAAAGGTTTTGCTTGAAGTTAGAGATGGTGCGTGTTGCGCCGCTTGCTCGCAGGGCGGCAGGCGACGAATTCTGCTTGGTGCTGCTGCCCAGACCCTGTCGCACCGCCTGAATCAGGGGCGCTATGCTGGTATTCCCGATCCTTAAGCTCTGGGGCTACGATTCTCGTTCAACCGCGCTTTTGGGTGGTATCGTCAAGACACCGATGGTACGATAAGCTATCCTACCTTGAGTGAAGCGTCAGTGCAATCACTTCCCGGCATTTGCTAAGGAACTACTGTCCAGGGTCCCCGGCATGGTGAGATATGGGTTGAAGCAGGCTGAGTCCTGCGAGCGAGTCAGGGCTGAATCCACCCTTGTCATTCTCCTCACCGCTCTGCTCATCGTGGGCGCGGTGGCCCTCTCGACTGTGCGCTATCACGGGCGGGACTACCGCGCCGACGAGGTGAACACGGTTCACGCCGGGGTTGTGCTCAATGCCAGCGAGGTCGTCTCGTGGATGGGCGCGAACGGCGTCCATCCAGCCGGCTGGCGCGTCCTGGGCGTGTATTGGGTCAAGCTGACCGGCGTGACCGAGAGCGCGACGCGCTGGCTTTCGGCGCTGTGCACCATGCTCACCCTGGCCCTGGTCTACCGCCTGGCTGCGGACCTGTTCGACCGGCGGACGGGGCTGGCCGCGTTGTTCCTGCTGGGCACGGCTCCTTTCTTCATCTTCTACATGCGCGAGTTTCGGCCCTACGCGCTGCTGGCCCTCACTTCTGCCGGGCTGCTGCTGTCGTTCGTGCGCTGGCTGCGCCGCCCCACCTTTGCCCGCGCGCTGCTGTTCGTGGCTTTCGGCGTGATCGCCCTGCAAACGCACTACTTCGCCGCCTACATCCTGGTTGGGCAGGCGCTCGCTTTCGTCGTCCTGGTGCGCTGGGAGCGAGGCCGCTATCTGCGCGCCTTTGGGCTGTTCGCGGCGATCGCGCTGTCGTTCACGGCCTGGTTGCTGCCGATTCTGCACCGCTTCATGGCGCGCGGTGGCAAGACCTACGCCTCGCCTTCCGACTGGGACACGCTGGCTCTCATTCACGACGAGCTACAGATCGCCCCGCTGGCCCTGGGCCAGTTGTTGCTGATCGCCGCGCTGCTGCTGCCGGTCGGAGCGTGGGGAAAATGGCGGGGAGAGGGCGCCATCTTTCGCGGCGGCCCGGAATGGCGCAAGCGCTACGTGCTGCTCGTCCCGCTGATCGCGCTGGCCACCGCTTTTGTCGCCAACATCTGGATCAGCAGTATCACCACGCGCAACCTGATCGGGCTGCTGCCACCGCTGGCTGTGCTGCTGGCCTTCGCTCTGCGGCGGATGCCCTGGCAGGCGCAGGTAGCGCTGGTGGCGCTGGTTGCCCTACCCGCGCTGAAAGACTTCCGCGCTTACCGCGAGAGCGTGCCCTACAAGGCGACGGTCGCCTTCGTCGCGCCCAATTACCAGCCGGACGATCATTTCCTGGTGAGCGGACTCAAAGAGCCGCGCGAGCTGGCGTATTACTTCTTCGACCGGCTGAAGCCACGCCCGCAAAATGGCAACATGTACTTCGTCGGCTACCTGACGCAGGAGTCGGCGCAGGCGGAGCACCTGCAGCATCGCGTCTTCACGCCGGAGCCGGAGTACCTGGCTGAGTTCGCTGACTTTCTGGCTGACGCCGGGCGCGTCTGGTATATCTACGGAGACGAGCAGTTGATCCTGCGAAATGTCGGGCCGTTCCTCGATGTGCTGCATCAGGAGTTCGCCCTGCATCGCGCGGAGAAGGTGCTGGGCGACCGGCGCGCCTATCACCTGCGCGAATACCGTCGCATCCCGGACGATCTGCGCGACGCGGCTCACTTCGGCGAAGCGATCAGCCTGCAGGGGTGGCACCTGCCGGACGGGGTGAGCGTGCGCGCCTGCCAGGATGTGCCGTTCGAAAGCTGGTGGCGCGCGCTCGACGCGCCGAGCGCCGACCTGGGCATTGGCCTCGTGCTGGCCGACGCGAGCGGGCAGGGCGTGGCCAAAGCGGACGCCGGGCCGAGCGGGGCGCGCACCATTGGCTGGGCGGCGGGCACCTACCACCTGGACGGGCGGGCGCTGGCCGTGCCCTGCGACTTGCCGCCGGGCGACTACTCGCTGCTGATCGGGCTGCACGACCTGGTGACGGCAGAGGCGTTGCCCGCCTTCGCGCCGGACGGCGTGCCAACCGGCTCGAACCTGGTCTACCTGACCACATTGAGAGTGCTGCCATGACCCGCCTGGAACGCCCTGCCGTTATGTTAATTGCCGTCTTGCTGATTCTGGCTTCGGTGACCATCTCGACCGTTCGCTTCCACGACCGAAACTACTTCCGCGATGAGATCAACACCGTCCATGCGGGAGTCACGCTGAATGCCGCCGAGACGACCCGTTGGATGGCCCAGAGTGGCATCCACCCGGCTGGCTGGCGCGTTCTGGGTGTGTACTGGGTCAAGCTGGTCGGGTTGACCGAGGGAGCGACGCGCTGGCTCTCCGCCCTGTGCACCATGCTGACGCTGGCCCTTGTCTATCGGCTGGGCGCGGATCTGTTCGACCGGCGGACGGGGTTGTACGCTCTGTTCCTGCTAGGCACAGTGCCCTTTGCCCTGTTCTACATGTACGAGTTACGACCTTATCCGATGCTGGCACTGACCACAGCGGGCTTGCTGCTGTCGTTCCTGCGTTGGGTGCACCGTCCGCGCTTCAGCTATGCCTTGCTCTTCGTGCTGTTCGGCATGGCCGCCCTGCAGACGCACTATTTCGCCGCCTACATTCTGGCTGGGTTAGCGCTCACCTTCGTTATCGTGGTGCGCTGGGAACGCGGGCGCTACCTGCGCGCCTTTGGGCTGTTCGCGGCTATTGCGTTGTCGTTCACGGCCTGGCTGCCGTCGGTCATTCATGGCCTCTTCTTTCGCGGGCCTAGAGGGTACACGCTGCCCACCAACTGGGATACGCTGGCCATGGTTCACGACGAATTGCAGCTTGCCCCACCTGCATTGGGGCAACTGTTGCTGCTGTTCGCCCTGTTGACGCCTGTAGGGGCGCACTATGCACGGCGCAAGGAAAGTCGAGTGTTCCATTTCGGTGAGGAATGGCGCAAAGGATACGTATTGCTGGTGCCACTATTTACCCTGGTGATCGCTTTCGCCATCAACACCTGGAAGGGCAGCATCACCACGCGCAACCTGATCGGGCTGCTGCCGCCGCTGGCTGTGCTGCTGGCCTTCGCTCTGCGGCGGATGCCCTGGCGGGCGCAGATGGCGATTGTGGCGCTGATTGCTCTCCCGGCGCTGACCGACTTCCGCTACTACCGCGAGGGATTGCCCAGCCGCCAGATCGTTAGCTTCATGATGCCTCACTACCAGCCTGACGATCGCTTTCTGATAACGGGTATCCACGATCCGCGCCCGCTGGCTTTCTACCTCTTCGACCGGCTGCCCACCCGTCCCGACAAGCATAACATGTTCTATATCGGCTATCCGACCTTTCAGCTTCAGCGTATTGAACACCTGGAGAACCTGATCTTGACACCGGAACCAGGTGCGCTGGCCGACTTCGCGGAGTCGTTAGCTGGCGCTCAGCGCCTGTGGTATGTCTACGGCAACGAAGACAGGGACCTGATCGATCCCTTCCTGGATATTCTGCAGGCGGACTTCGCTCTGTATCGCGCAGACCTGGCCACCACCGACGCCACCTACTATTTCCGCGAATACCGTCGCGTCCCGGGCGATCTGCGCGACGCGGCTCACTTCGGCGAAGCGATCAGCCTGCAGGGGTGGCACCTGCCGGACGGGGTGAGCGTGCGCGCCTGCCAGGATGTGCCGTTCGAAAGCTGGTGGCGCGCGCTCGACGCGCCGAGCGCCGACCTGGGCATTGGCCTCGTGCTGGCCGACGCGAGCGGGCAGGGCGTGGCCAAAGCGGACGCCGGGCCGAGCGGGGCGCGCACCATTGGCTGGGCGGCGGGCACCTACCACCTGGACGGGCGGGCGCTGGCCGTGCCCTGCGACTTGCCGCCGGGCGACTACTCGCTGCTGATCGGGCTGCACGACCTGGTGACGGCAGAGGCGTTGCCCGCCTTCGCGCCGGACGGCGCGCCAACCGGCTCGAACCTGGTCTACCTGACCACGCTGACGGTGACGCCATGACCCGCCTGGAGCGTTCCGCCGCTCTGTTGTTCGCCGCTGTGCTGGTGCTGGCGCTGACCGCGCTGCACACCTACCACTTTCACGGGCGGGACTTCCGCGAGGACGAAATCTACACGGTTCACGCCGCGCAGATTATGAACACGTCTGAGGTGGTGCAGTGGATCGGCACAGGCGGCGTGCACCCGGCGGGCTGGCGCGTGATCGCCGTGTGGTGGGTGCAGTTGTTCGGTGAGGCCGGGCTGACTGAGCCGGTCGTGCGTCACTTCTCCACGCTGGTCACGTTGCTGGCGCTGGCGCTGGTCTGGCGGCTGGGCGCGGATCTCGGCGGCTGGACGGTGGGCGGGTACGCCGCCTTCGTGCTGGGGACGCTGCCCTTCGCCCAGTTCTACATGGGCGAGTTCCGGCCCTACAGCGCGCTGGTGCTGGTCACGGCGGGCCTGACGCTGACCCTGTTGCGCTGGATCAGGCGACCGACCTTCGCCCGCGCGCTGCTGTTCGTGGCGTTCGGCGTGGCGGCGCTGCAAACGCACTACTATGCCGGTTACGCCCTGGCGGGCCTGGTCGCTGCCTTTCTGCTGCTGGTGCGTTGGGAGCGCGGGCTGTATCTGCGCGCGCTGGGCCTGTTTGCCGCCATTGGGCTGTCGTTCAGCGCGTGGCTGCTGCCGCTGGCGCACCGCTTCCTGGTGGGCGCGGGCGGCGTGACCTACGCCATGCCCTCTGACTGGCGCTTTTTCCGCGAGCTGCACGGCCAGATGATGCTGGAACCGGCGGCGATTGGGCACCTGCTGCTGGCCGTCGGCGTGCTGATCGTCCTGGGCGCGGCGCTGGCTGGGGGGAGAAGTTATCCGGGAGATTGCCCTCTCTCACTGCAAACCTCTTCTCCACAAGGGAGGAAGGGCGTGGCGCGCGTGCTTTTCTCCCTTCCCCCCTCGTGGGAAAAAGGCTGGGGATGGGGGGCAAAGGCAGGGGGCCGCTTCCGCTTTGGCGCGGCGGGGCCGGCGCTGATCCTGCTGATCGCTCCCGGCGTGGCGCTGACGCTGGCCTTTCTCATCAACCGCTTCGGCACGGGCAACGCCACGCCCAAGAACCTGATCATCCTGGTGCCGTTCATGGCGCTGGTCGCCGCGCTGGGATTGCGGCGGCTGCCCTGGCAGGCGCGGCTGGCAGCTATTCTGCTGCTGACCTATCCCGCTCTGACCGAGTTCCGCACCTATCGCACGAACGCGCCTTACCGCGAGCTGGTCGCCTTCATGACGCCCGCCTACCAGCCCGGCGACCGGGTGATCGCCCACGTCAACGACTATGCGGCCAGCACGCAGGCGCTCGCCTATTACCTGGACGATCGTCTGCCCGGAGGGCTGGATCGGGCTGACACGTTTCACATCGGCGGCAGCAGTCACCGCTATCCCTTCGATCCGATCGCTCAGCAGGTCTTTACGAGCGACCCGGCGACGCTGGCCCGCTTCGCGCAGTTCCTCGACGGGGCGCAGCGCGCCTGGCTGATCACCTACAACCGCACAGACCTGCTCGATCCGTTCCTGGACGCGCTGGGCCGGGCCTTTGGCGACGCGCGCAGAGCTGTGCTGCGCAACGATACGAACGTGTACGAGATCGTGGAATATCGCCGCGTGCCCGCCGATCTGCGCGACGTGGCCCGCTTCGGCGAGGCGATCTACCTGCGGGGGTGGAGTCTGCCGGACGGGGTGAGCGTGCGCGCCTGCCAGGACGTGCCCTTCGAGAGCTGGTGGTACGCCGCTGACGCGCCGGGCGCTGGCCTGGGCATCGGCCTCGTGCTGGCCGACGCGAACGGGCAGGGCGTCGCCCGCGCCGATGCCGAGCCGAGCGGCACCCTGACGGTTGCCTGGCGTGCCGACTCCTACCACCTGGACGGGCGGGCGCTGCGCATCCCCTGCGACCTGTCGCCGGGCGACTATCCGCTGCTGATCGGGCTGCACGACCTGGTGACGGCGCAGGCGTTGCCCGCCTTCGCGCCGGATGACAGCGCGCTGGGGTCTCCGCTGGTCTACCTGACGACGCTGAGCGTGAGCGGCCCCTGATCGCTCGCGCTCACTCCACCCATTCGACGCGGCCCGTCGCGCCGGTCTCGTAGCCGCCCAGCGCGGCGATGACCGCGCGCGTTTCGCCCGTCGCCAGCCACGCCGCCAGTTGCTGGACGGGTGCGGACTGCCATACCTCGGCGGGGATGGCCAGATCGTAGCGTTCGGTGGTCAGCCCGACGAAGCCCAGCCCGTAGTTCAGTGCTGCCGTCTCGACGCCCAGCCCGGCGTCGGCGCGCCCCTCGGCCACCGCGCGGGCAACTTCCTCGTGCGTGGCGACGCGATCCGCGTAGCCCTGAATGTGCGCCGGGTCGAGATTGAGCCGCGCCAACTGCGCGTCCAGCCAGACGCGCGTGCCTGCCCCTGCCTGGCGATTGAGGAAGCGCAGGCCGGGCCGGGCCAGGTCGGGCAGGGCGGCCAGGCTCAGCGGATTGCCCGGCGGCACGATCAGCCCCAGGCGGCGGTGAGCCAGCGTCAGCAGGGCGACGCGGCGACCGGGCAGCAGCCGCCGCACGAACGGGCGGTTGTAGGTGTCTGTCTCGGCGTCCCACAGGTGGCACCCCGCCAGATCGGCCTTGCCCTCGGCCAGGGCGATCAGCCCGCCCAGGCTGCCGCTGAAGGCGACTTCCAGCGTGTAACCGGCAGCCAGCGTGCCGAAGCGCGCGGCGATGGCCGATACCGCCGGATCGTGGCTCCCGGCGAAGCGCAGCACGGCTGGCGGCGGCGCGGGGACGGCATCGCGCACGCCCCGCCAGCGATCGAGCGCCTGGCGGACGGCCCCCTCGATCTCGCCGGGCGCGTAGCCTTCGGCCAGCGCGGCCAGCAGGAAGGACTCTGCCCGGTGTACCAGCGCGGCCTGGCGCAGCGGCGACGCTGGGGCAGGGGGCGCCGGCGCGGCTACGCGCGTGCCCTGGCCGGGCCGGCTGACGACCAGGCCCCCCGCCGCCAGCTCCTGGTAGGCGCGCTGCACCGTCCCTGGCGCGCAGCGCCACTGGGCGGACATCTCGCGCACGGGGGGCAGCTCGTCGCCGGGCCGCAGCGCCCCGCTGAGGATCGCCTCGCGGATGGATTCGGCGATCTCCTGGAAGAGCGGGGTGGTGGTCATGCCGTGCCTCTCCCTGGTGAACGGATAGATCGTAATTTTCGTGTCATTTGTAACGTATCAATTGACACACTGGCCCCCAGCGCGTATACTCCGCGCCGGTTGAGTGCTCTGCACGGCAGTGCAGACTTGGAGCAGGAGCCGGATCATGACAAAACGTCGCATCCTTATTCTTTTCCTGATCTTCGCCCTGGCGAGCCTGACTACGCTGCTGGCCGCCTGTGGCGACAAAGAAAAACCCGCGCCAACACCTACTAAAGAAGCTGCCACGCCCCTTCCCACCGAAGAGCCTACCCCCGAACCCGCCGCGCCCGCCCGCCTGATCCTGGCGACGACGACCAGCACCGAGGACTCCGGTTTGCTGGAGTATATCCTGCCGGACTTCGAGGCGAAATACAACGCTGAGGTGGATGTGATCGCGGTGGGCACCGGCCAGGCGCTGGAGCTTGGCCAGAACGGGGACGCGGACGTGGTGCTCGTGCACTCCCGCGCCCGCGAAGATGCGTTCGTCGCCGATGGCTATGGCACGGCCCGCTATGATGTGATGTACAACGACTTCATCCTGGTCGGCCCCGCCGCCGATCCCGCCGGGATCAAGGGCATGACCGACGCTGCCGCCGCCTTCGCCCAGATCGCCGAAAGTGGCAGCACGTTCGTCTCGCGCGGCGATGACAGCGGCACGCACAGCAAGGAAAAAGCGATCTGGACGGCTGCCGAGGTCACGCTCGAAGGCGACTGGTACATCTCCGCCGGGCAGGGTATGGGCGAAGTGCTGACCATGAGCGACGAGATGGGCGCTTATACGCTCAGCGACCGCGCCACCTACGTCGCGCGCCAGGCGACCGGCCTGAAGCTGGAGATCCTCGTCGAGGGCGACCCGATCCTGTTCAATCCCTACGGCGTGATCCCGGTCAACCCGGAGAAGCACCCGAACATCAACGCTGAGCTGGGCCAGGCATTCGCCGACTGGATCACTTCGCTGGAGACGCAGGAGCTGATCCTCAGCTTCAAGCTCAACGACCAGTCGCTGTTCACGCCGGACTCCGAGGCGTGGCGCGCCGCGCACAGCGGGGAGTAGTGGACGAACCGCACCCCTAGCCTCGCTGCGCTTGGCTTGCCCCCTCTCTGCAACGGAGAGGGGGCGGCGAGGCCCGTATCAGTGGGCCGAGCGGGGATGAGGTCCGTAGGGGCGTAGTGCACTACGCCCCTACGCTTGCCAACAAGCAGCCGGGCAGCGCCCCTACGGGCCGGCGGCTGAGCGCTGGCAGCTGTTCGCTGAAGGAGTCGAACCATTCAAACGATACTCGATGCGCTGCGCGAGGCGCTGCGCCTGATCATCGCCCTCGATCCGGTAGTCTTCGAAGTGATGTGGCGCTCGCTGCAGGTGACGGCCAGCGCCCTGGTCTTCAGCGCCGCCGTCGGCGTCCCGGTGGGGACGTGGCTGGCGCTGACCCGTTTTCGCGGCCAGCGGGTGCTCAACGCGCTGATCTACACCGGCATGGGCCTGCCGCCAGTCGTGGTGGGCCTGGTCGTGTACCTCTTCCTGTCCAACAGCGGGCCGCTGGGCAACCTGGCCTGGCTGTTCACGATCAAGGCGATGGTCGTCGCCCAGGTGATCATCGCCACGCCGCTGGTTGTCGGCGTGACCATGAGCAGCGTGCGGGCGGTGGACCCGGCGCTGCGCGTGCAGCTTCGCGCGCTGGGCGCCACGCGCTGGCAGGCGACGGTGGCGGCGCTGGTCGAAGCGCGCTTCGGCGTGATCGTCGGGCTGGTGGCCGGTTTCGGCTCGATCATCTCCGAGGTCGGTGCGGTGATGCTGGTCGGCGGCAACATTGACGGGCGCACCCGCGTGCTGACCACCGCCGTCGTGCTGGAAACGCGGCGCGGCAACTTCGACGTGGCCCTGGCGCTGGGCATCATCCTGCTGACGCTGTCGTTCGCCGCCAATCTGATCATGGTCATGGGACAGGGAAAGCTGGCCGAGTCATGACGAGCGCACCACTGTACACACTGCGCGACGTGCGCCAGGTCTATGGGGCGCGCACCGTGCTGGACATCCCCGCGCTGACGGTCCAGCGGGGTGAGGTGCTGGCCGTGGTAGGGCCGAGCGGGGCGGGCAAGAGCACGCTGCTGCGCCTGATGGCCCTGCTGGAAGCGCCCGCACAGGGCGAGATGCTGCTCCACCTGAACGACGAGCGCGTCACCGCAGAGACGGCTTCTATCGCTCAGCGTCGCCTGCTGGCGATGGTCTTCCAGCGACCGGCGCTGCTCAGCCGCAACGTGCGGGCTAATGTCGCCTATGGACTGCGCCTGCGCGGCGAGCGCAACGGCCAGAAGCGCGTGGAGGCCGCCCTGGAGCGCGTCTCGCTGACGCACCTGGCGAACGCTCACCCGCGCACGCTCTCTGGCGGGGAGATGCAGCGCGTCGCCGTGGCCCGCGCCCTGGTGTTGGAGCCGCGCGTCCTGCTGCTCGACGAGCCGACGGCCAACCTCGACCCGTACAACGTGCGCCTGATCGAGAGCCTGATCCGCGAGCAGCACACCGCGCACGAGACGACGATCATCCTGGTGACGCACAATATCTTCCAGGCGCGGCGGCTGGCGACGCGCGTCGTCCTGCTGCTGGAAGGCGCGCTGATCGAGGAAGGCTCCGCCGAAGAATTCTTCGATTCGCCCCGCGACCCGCGTACGGCAGCCTTCCTGTCGGGGGAGTTCGTGTACTGAGGGGCGAACAGCGGTCAGCGAACAGCCGTCAGCTATCAGCCATCAGCGGTCAGCCAAAAGGGCCGGCCTTGTCTTCGCTGAAGGCTGATAGCTGATAGCTGACCGCTATTCACTCCACTTCGCTCAGCCGCACCGGGCGATGCTCCTGCAGCGACTTGCGCGCGGCCAGGCCCATCACCACCGGCACGCGGCCATCCGGCCCGCCTACCGGCACCGGGGTGTCGTGCACGATGGCGTCGAAGAAGGCGCGCACTTCGCGCTCGTAGCTGGCCGTGTAGCGATCCATGAAGAAGTTGAGCGGCAGATCGCGCCGCACGTGCTCGCCCGTGCTGACCGTCACCTCGTTGGGGTAGACGTTGGCGGTCGAGATGCCGCCGCCGCTGCCCAGCGCCTCGACGCGCTGGTCGTAGCCGTAGACGGCGCGCCGGCTGTTGTCTATGGTGGCGATGACGCCGTTGGCGAAGGTGAGCACCACGACGGCGGTATCCACGTCGCCCGCCGCGCCGATGGCCGGGTCCACGCGCACCGCTGCCCGCGTGTAGACTTCCTCGACCTCCGCCCCCACCAGAAAGCGGGCCATATCGAAGTCGTGAATCATCATGTCCAGGAACAGCCCGCCAGACACCTTGACATACTCGACCGGCGGGGGGGCCGGGTCGCGGCTGATGATGTGCAGCAGATGCAGATCGCCGATCTCGCCGCTCTGAATGGCCTGGTGCACGCGGGCGAAAGTCGGGTCGAAGCGGCGGTTGAAGCCCACCTGGAACTTGACACCCGCTGCCTTCACCGCCGCCAGCACATTGTCAATGCGCTTCAGGTCGTGGTCAATCGGCTTCTCGGTGAAGATGTGCTTGCCCGCCTGGGCCGCCTCGATGCAGACCGGCGTGTGCGTGTCGGTGGACGAGCAGACGAGCACCGCGTCCACGCCGGGATCGGCCATGATCTCGCGGTAGTCGCGCGTCACGTGGGGGATGCGCAGCGTCTCGGCGACATGCCGGGCCGCGTCCTCCGCCACGTCGGCGATGGCCACGACCTCCGCTTCGGGAATGCGGTAGATCACGGTCTCGGCGTGCACTTTGCCAATGCGCCCGGCGCCGATGACGCCTACTTTGATAGTCATAAGGTCCTCGCTCCTCACTCATTCACGGGCAAGGCGTGTCTCGTGGACGGGGGAGTTTTCTTGAGCCGCAGAGGCACAGAGAACACTGAGAGAAGGCTGTAGACTCTCCGCGATCTTCTCTGTGCTTTCTGCGCCTCTGCGGTGCTCTTCCCGCCCGAAAGACGCGCCGCTACAGCCCGATGCTGCGCAAATAGTCGCGGTTGCGCTGCGCGCTCTCTTTGGGCGCGCCCAAAGAGGGCAGCACGTCCTGCTCGACAACGATCCAGCCGTCGTAGTTCATGGCGATCAGCGCGTCGCGCACCGCCGGGAAGTTCACCGCGCCCCGGCCCAGCTCGCAGAAGATGCCGTGCTGGATCGCCCCGAAGTAGTCCCATTGCCCGGCGCGAGCCTGGGCGGCCACCGCCGGGTCGAAGTCCTTGAAGTGCACGTGCCAGATGCGCTCCTGGTGGGCGCGCAGCAACTCCAGCGGATCGCCGCCGCCGAACATGATGTGCCCTGTGTCCAGCACCAGGCCGAGCACCTGCGGGTCGGTGAGGGCCATCAGGCGAGCGACTTCGGCGGGCGTTTCGACGTAGCCGGCGCAGTGGTGATGGAAGACGGTGCGCAGGCCGGTCTGGGCGCGCACGGCGCGGGCGATGCGATCGGCGCCCTCGGCGAACACTTCCCACTGTGCGTCGCTCAGCCCCATCTCCGGCGTGATGCGCCCGGCGTTCTGCGTGCGCTGTGGCACGGAGCCGTTGTTGTCGGCCAGGACGATGAAGCACTCCTCGCCGGCGGTGTCGCGCAGCAGGCTGGCAGTGCGCAGCGCGACCGCTTCGCCGTCGGCGTGCGCGGCGCGGTCGGCCAGGGCCACCGGCACGAAAGCCGCCAGCAGCGCCAGCCCGCGCCGGTCCAGCTCGGCGCGCAGGGTCGGCGGGTCGGTGGGCATGAAGCCCCAGTCACCCAGCTCGGTGCCGCTGTAGCCGGTCGCGGCGATCTCGTCGAACACCTGGGCGTAACCGGCGGCTTCGCCCTCCAGGTCGAACTCCAGCACGCCCCACGAACAGGGCGCATTGGCGATGCGGAATGTGTGAGTCATAGGTGTCTCTGCTCCTCAAAGGCAGGGTATGGCGCGATGCATCACAGGAAATGTCGCTCGCGTTTCTTGTGCTCCACGTACTCGGCACGCGCCCGCTGCACGTCGGGATTCTCCGACACTTCGGCAACGGCCACGTCCCACCAGCTTTCATAGCCGCCCACGCGCTGCCGCCGGTCTACCTCGATGACGATGCACACCGGCCCGCCCTGGTGCGCTTCCGCCTGCCGGAGGGCGTCGGCCAGGTCGTCGCGGTTGTGGGCGCGGAGGACGTGCGCGCCCAGGCTGGCGGCGTTGGCAGCGTAGTCAATGGGCAGCACGTCGCCGTCCAGGTGCCCGGACTCGGTGCGGCGGCGATACTTGGTGCCGAAGCCGTCCGACCCCACGCTCTTGGACAGGCCGCCGATGCTGGCGAAACCGTGATTGTCCAGCAGGACGATGATCACCTTGATCTCTTCCTGGACCATGGTGGCGATCTCGCTGTTCATCATCAGGTACGAGCCATCGCCGATCATGACGTAGACCTCGCGCTCTGGCGCGGCGAGCTTGGCCCCCATGCCGCCGGCGATCTCGTAGCCCATGCACGAGTAGCCATATTCCAGGTGATAGCCCTTCGGGTCGCGCGTGCGCCACAGCTTGTGCAGGTCGCCGGGCAGGCTGCCCGCCGCGCAGAAGACCACGTCCTGCGGGCGCGAGAGCGTGTTGACCACGCCGATGACTTCGCCCTGGCTGATCAGCGGGCCGTGCTCCAGCGTGTAGATACGCTCCACCTCGGCGTCCCACTCGCGGTTGTGCTGCGCGGCCTGGGCGCGGTACTCCGCCGCGACCTGCCAGCCTTCCAGCAGCGGCAGCAGCTCCTCCAGCGTGGCGCGGGCATCGCCCACCAGCGGGATGGCGCTGTGCTTGTAGGCGTCGAACTCGGCGGCGTTGATGTTGATGAAGCGCACGTGCGGGTGCTGGAACTGCGTTTTGGAGGCAGTGGTGAAGTCGCTGTAGCGCGTGCCGATGCCGATCACCAGGTCGGCATCGCGGGCGACCAGGTTGGCCCCCAGCGTGCCGGTGACACCGATCGCGCCCAGGTTGAGCGGGTGATCGTAGGGCAGCGCGCCCTTGCCCGCCTGCGTCTCGCCGACGGGGATGCCCGTCCGCTCGGCGAACTGGCGCAGCGTCTCGGTTGCCTCGCTGTAGTGCACGCCGCCCCCGGCGACGATCAGCGGGCGCTGGCTCTGCCTGATCCACTGCGCCGCCTGGTGCAGCGCGGCGGTGTCGGGCCGGTTGCGCGGGATGCGCCAGACGCGCTTGTGGAAGAACGCCTCCGGATAGTCGAAGGCCATCGTCTGCACATCCTGGGGCAGGGCCAGCGTCACCGCGCCGGTGTCGGCGGGCGAGGTCAGGACGCGCAGCGCTTCTGGCAGGGCGGTCAGCAGTTGCTCCGGGCGGGTGATGCGGTCCCAGTAGCGCGAGACCGGCCTGAAGCAGTCGTTGACCGAAGTGTCCTGCGAGTGCTCCCACTCAAGCTGCTGGAGCACGGGGGCCGGGGTGCGCTCGGCGAAGATGTCACCGGGCAGCAGCAGCACGGGGATGCGGTTGATCGTGGCCGTGGCTGCGCCGGTGACCATGTTGGTCGCGCCGGGGCCGATGGACGATGTGCAGGCAAAGGTTTGCAGGCGGTTCTTCATCTTGGCGTAGGCGATGGCCGCGTGGACCATCGCCTGCTCGTTGCGCGTCTGGTAGTAACGGAAAGACGCTGCGGCCTGTTGCAGCGCCTGCCCGATCCCGGCGACGTTGCCGTGCCCGAAGATGCCCCAGCACCCGGCGAAGAACGGGTTCTCGACGCCGTCGCGCTCGACATACTGGGCCTGCAAGAAGGTGATGAGCGCCTGGGCCATCGTCAGCCGTCTGGTGGTCATGCGTGTCTCCTCTCTAGCGCGGTGGCTCCATGCCCAGGTCTACGATGGGCAGGCGCGGATCGAGGTACGTCCACGTCCCCTTGACCCAGGCGTAGGCGGGATCGTCGCTGTTGGCCAGCGATTGCGCCGACCCGGCCAGGAAGTTCAGGTAGTAAGTGGTGTAGCCGTGCGCGCTGACGACCGGGTGGTAGCCTTCCGGCACCAGCACGGCATCGTGCTGCTCGGCCAGCATCAGCCCGTCAATGCTGCGATCGTCGTTGTAGACGCGCTGGTAGGCGTAGCCGCCGGGCCGGTCCATCTTGTAGAAGTAGATTTCTTCCAGGTCGGCTTCGAGAAGCGTTCCGTCCGGCGCGGTGCGGTGCACGTCGTGCTTGTGCGGCGGGTAGCTCGACCAGTTGCCGCCGGGCGTGTAGACCTCGACACAGACCAGGCGGTGACAATCGGAGCCGGGCGGGAGGATGCTGACGATCTGGCGCGAGGCGTTGGCGCCGCCGCGCAGCTCGACGGCACAGCCAGCGGGCGTGATCAGCCGCGCCGGGTGATCCTGGTCGGTGGGCACCCAGCACGTGGCCACCTCGAAGCCGTCGGTCAGCGCCTCGATGACGAAATCCGTGCGGCGCGACAGATAGGCGGCGTAGGGCATCCCGCTGAAGACGTTCGGGCGGCGGCCCACATCGGAGAAGCCACCGCTGCTGCTGTGCACGTGGCAGACCCCGCCCAGGATGACGTGCACGTACTCGTGCTCACCGGTCGCGCCCGCCCAAGTCTCGCCGCGATTCAGCCGCCGCACCTGCATGTTGAGGAACTGCCAGCCCGCCTGCGCGGCCAGCACCTCGGCGAAGACGCCGGTTCCGCCCGTGTCGCGCGATCGGACGCGCATGGTTTCTGCGGTGTAGCGCATGGTCACCTACTCTCACTCCAGTCCGCCGTAGCCCTCGGCGAAGGCCAGCACTTCGTCCAGCGTTGGCATGAAGTTGGCGCAGCCGTGCTTGGTGACGACAATCGCGCCGCAGGCGTTGCCCAGCCGCGCCGCTTTGTACCAGCTCCAGCCCTTGACATAACCGTAGAGGAACCCCGCCCCGAACGCATCGCCTGCGCCGAGGATGTTGTAGACTTCCACGGGGAAGCCAGGCGCATCTGTGCGCTCGCCGCTCGCCAGGTGAATGCGCGCGCCTTGCTCGCCGCGCTTCTCGATCACCGCCGTCGGGCCGAAAGCCAGCAGCCCGGCGATGGCCGCGTCCAGGTCGCCGCGCACGCGCGTGTCGGACATCTGCGAGTCGGTGATGGTCATCTGCGCCGGATCGGAGAGCATGGCCGCGTTGATCTCGTCCTGCGTGCCGATCACCACATCCACGCTGCGCAGCACGGCGCGAATCGCCACGCCGAAGGCGCGCGGGTCGTGCCACTGGTCGGGGCGGAAATCAATATCCAGCACCACTTTCGCGCCCGCACTGCGCCCTAGCTCGGCGGCGAACATGGTCGCGCTGCGGCTTGGCTCCTGGGAAAGGTTCGTCCCGGCGAACTGCACGACACGCGCGTCGGTCACCGGCGCGGCGAGCACATCGTCAATGGTCAGGGCGATGTCGGCGCAGTTGTCGCGGTAGAAGACCAGCGGGAACCTGTCCGGCGGCTCGATGCCGAGCACGACGGCGCTGCTGCGACGGCCCGGCTTGCGCACGATGAAGCGCGTTTCGACGCCCTCGTTGTTCAGGAAGTGCAGGATGAAGTCGCCGACCGGGTCCTGGCCCAGGCCGGTCAGCAGGGCCGAGCGCAGCCCCAGCCGTCGCGCGCCCACGCTGATGTTGGTCGGCGATCCGCCCACGTAGGCGGCGAAACTGGTGATGTCCACAAAAGGGGTGCCAACGTCGTTCGAGTAGAGGTCAATCGAGCTGCGCCCGATGCTCAGGAGGTCGTAAGTTTTCTGCACGGTGGCGATCCTGTAACACTATGAGGTTGCGCGTGAGCAGGTTCCGCGCGCGACGCGCCTGCCACAAAAAACGTGCGCCGTCCGAAAGTAACGCAGCATGTGTGCCAGCCTGCTTGCGTCAGAGGGTCGTGTCGCCTCTTCGGACGGCGCACCCGCCTTCTCTGGCAGCTGGCAGATTGCCCTGGGAGCGGTGCCGCGCGCCCAGAGCGCCAGGCCAGATATGGGGCAGGGTCTACTGCGCTCGTGCGTTACAATGCGCCCGGTTTGTGCGGGACGCGCCCGCGCCGGCGCACTGCGGCAGGCGAAGCTGCGTCGCCGCGCAGAGCGTATGTAAACGTTTCCTCAAGATTATAGCATTCTGCGGCGCGTGTCAAGAAATGCGCGGGGGTGAGGCGCGGCAGCGCAACGCCCACTCGACGCGGACTCTGGAGCGAAGGATCACCGCAGAGACGCAGAGAGCGCAGAGGAAAACAGATGATACGTTCTTCTCCGCGCCCTCTGCGTCTCTGCGGTTCCAGAATTCGGCAGCGAGCAGGGTGAGGGATGTTTACTTATCCCGTGTGAGCGTGAAGCCGCTCATGAACTGCTTTTGCAGCAGGATGAACACGATCACCGGCGGCAGACTGACGATCACCGTGCCCAGCATCAGCGGGCCGAAGCGCAACGCCCCGCCGCCGAGGCGCAGCGTGCCGATACCCGTCTGGATGGTCTGCATGTCCGGGTTGGAGATGATCATGTTCGGCCACAGGTACATGTTCCAGGCGTAGATCGTCTGGACTACCGCCAGCGCCCCGATCGTGTTCCAGCTCATCGGCACCAGCACCCGGAACAGGAACTGCAGCGGATTGGCCCCGTCAAGCTGGGCCGCTTCCGACATCTCCGCCGGGATACTGGCGAAATGTTGGCGAAACAGAAAGGTACCTGTCGCGCTGGCCGTGAAAGGCACGATCAGCGCGTAGAACGTGTTCTGCCAGTCCAGATCGTTGATGAAGCGGAACAGGGCGATGATCAGCACCTCGGTGGGCATCATCAGCGTGATCAGCACAAAGCCAAAGACGAGCCACTTGCCCGGAAAGCGGAAATAGACAAACGCCAGGCCGGACAGCAGCGAGAAGATCGTCTTGAAAAAGGTGATGCCCGCTGTCATGATCACGCTGTTGATCATGTACGTGTGCAGGTGGCGCTCGTGGAAGACCACATTCCAGTTAGCCTCCAGGCCGCTGCCCGCAGAAAACTGGTAGCGGAAGACCTCGGCGTTGGTCTGCGTGCTGACCAGCAGCGCGTAGAACAGCGGAATGCCGGACATGAAGCAGGCCACAATCAGGATCAGGTGGGCGTACCAGCGCTTGGGCACCCACGAGCGCACCGTCTTTTTCCAGGATGGAGCCTGCGCCACGCGGACAGTTTCTCGGTAAGCAGCAGTCATGACCTCACACTCCGTAATTGACCTGCCGCCCGCCGGTGCGGAACAGCACAATTGTCATGCCGATGACCGTCAGGAACAGGACGATGGACTGTGCGGCGGCCTTGCCCATGTCGTTGTTCTGCACGCCCAGTTGGATGACCCGGTACATCATCGTCGTCGTGGACTGAAGAGGCCCGCCGCCGGGGGTCAGGTAGTCAATGGTGGCGTAGGTCTCGAAGAAGGCATAGGTCAGGTTGGTGACGATCAGGAAGAACGTGATCGGCGAGAGCATAGGCCAGACGATGTGCCAGAAGCGGCGCAGCAATCCCGCGCCGTCAATCGCGCCCGCTTCGATCAGGTCCTTAGGCACGTTCTGCAGCCCGGCAATGTAGAACAGGATGTTGAAGCCCATAGATTTCCACACGCTGGCCAGGATGATCGTCCAGGGAGCGACCGCCGGGTCGTTGAGCCAGCCTAGCTTGATTCCGAACCACTTGCCGAAAAGATGGTTGACCAGCCCTCCCGAAGGGTTGAACATCAGCAGGAAGATGATGCCGGCCACTGCCGGGGACATAGCGTAGGGCCAGACGAGCAGGATCCGGTAAATGGACGCGCCGCGCAACGGCAGATAGGCCATTGAGGCGATCAGCAGCGACAGGCTCATGCTCAGCACGACGATGGAGAATGAGATGAACATCGTGCGGACGAACGTGTCCACGTAGGCGGGATCATTCACCAGCCGGGTGAAATTGTCCACGCACACGAAGACCTCGCGCCGTGCGCCCAGCCGCGAGAGCATGGTTGAAAGGCGCAGCGTCTCCAGCGAAGGGTAGTACAGAAACAGCACGAGGATGGTCAGCGTCGGCGCGAGCAGGGGCAGGGCGATCCACCAATGGCGGAACGTCCCCTGCGTCTGGTCGTCGGCCATCAGGCTCTCGCGGCGCAGCAGCTTGCCGCTCAGCCAGCTTACAGGGGTCACGACGAGAGCAATGCCCGCCAGCACGAAGATCATCCCAAACACGCGATCCAGGGACTGGCGCTCGGCCTCGAAGGTGCAGTAGTCCAGCGGCACCATGAACAGCGCCGAGCCGAACGCCCCGGCGATGGCCCCAATCCCCAGCCCAATCAGCGGGCGACCGCCTGCTCGCCGGAAGACAAAGGCCAGAGCAGCGGCACCCACTACCGCACCCATGATCATAAGAACTACCGGAGAGACGACCATGATGACGTTTATTCTTTCTGCTACAAGAAAGAAACCCGATCGCGGAGGGGCGGCGCGCTGCCGCCCCTCCATGACTGGTGCTGAGGCGCGCCGGCTTACGGCGCGTTCAGCAGGTTGTACTCTTCGATGATCACGTTGGACTCAGCAGCCGCCTGTGCCAGGACTTCTGCCGGGTCGGCGTCGGTCAGCAGCACGCGGTCAATCGCCGCGGTGACCACATTGCGGATGGACGGGAAGCCGCCCACCAGCGCGCCGCTGGTCGCCGGGGTGATCGTGCTCTGAGCAAGCTGCTCCAGCGCCACCGTCTGGTTCGGATTGGCCTCGTAGTAGCCTTCTTCCGTCAGCATCTGGTAGGCGCTCATGCGGATCGGGATGTAGCCGGTGACCTTGTGCCAGTCCGCGGCGTTCTCGGTGTTGGTGAAGTACACCAGGAAGGTCAGCGCGCCTTCTTCAACCGCCGGGTCGAGGCCGTCCACCAGCCACAGCGTCGCGCCGCCGATCAGGTTGCCCGTCCAGCCGACTTCGCCGTTGTAGGGGTAGAACGAGGCCACGCTCTCGAAGCCGCCTTCTTCACCCATTTCGGTGTAGAGGGTCGTGTCCGAGCTGCTGTAGACAGCGATAGCGATCTGCTGCGTCGAGTAGGCCTGGTCAACCGTGGACCAGGAGTCGCCACCCTGCGCGCCGCTGTAGTACAGGTAGCCCTTGTTGTACTGGTCATCCAGCCATTCCAGCAGGGCCACACCAGCGTCACTGTTGAAGGCCACCTCGGTTGCGCGCTCCTCGCGGCCATTGCCGTTGTTGACATACAGCGCGTTCTGGACGGCCATCCACTGCTCGAAGAACCAGCCGTGGTTGGGGAAGGTCCAGCAGTACTCAGGCGCCTTGTCCAGAGCCATCACCGCTTCGCAGGCAGCGTCAATTTCCTGCCAGGTCGCCGGCGGCTTGTCCCAGCCCGCAGCCCGCAGGTAGTTCATGTTGGTGAAGGTGATCGCCGAGGAGGTGTTCCAGGGCATGGAGGTGAACTTGCCATCGAGGGTGTAGTAGGCGATCACGGGGGCTACGTAGTCTTCCATGTCCACCGTCAGCCCGTTGATCTCGGTGCGGTCGCCCAGGGCATCGGCGATCGGCTTGAACAGCCCGCTATCGCGCGCATCCTGTGTGGCTGCCTCGAAGTACTGCACGACCGCAGGAAGCTGACCCTGCTCGGCAGCAACGGCGACCTGAGCGAACATGGTCTCGTAGCTGTAGCCGCCGGTGACGACGACTTCATACTGCGGGAACATCTCGTTGAACTCGGCGGCCACTGCCTTGGCCCAGTCCCAACGATAGTCCTGGAAGGCGATCCACACGTCAATCTTGGTCTTTTCCTGCGCGCTGATCGGCGACGCTGGCAGGGCCAGGGCGATCACCATGACCAGTGCGATAGACAGGAACACGAGCTTCTTCATCGATCTTCTCCTTTTAAGTCTGATAATCTGCGGACGAATCGCGCCCTTGCGGCATACTCCTGTCAGACTATACCGCGTGCGCCAAACCCGCCCTGACACACCATGAAACTGAGCTTATGCCTGTGCAATCTGCTTCGTCTTGTCCCTTATCTTAGCCGATGGCGGCCTCCTTTCCCATCAATATCTATGCATCACAAGGGATGGCTACTTACTTGGATGACATACACGACGCCTGGTTGCACAGGCAGACAAGACAGGGCCGGTCGGCGCAAATGATTTGCACAGCCCGCTTCCTTACCGCGCCTCTCCCGTCTACTGCCGTTTATACCGCCATTGTAAGACATAATGCGCCGTTATGCCACCAGGAACCAACATATGTTTGTTGATTCGCGCACACCGAACGAACAGCAGGCCGGGTTCTGGCGCGTCGGGGCGAGAATAGCCATGCGGTGTGGCCTGGCCCGGCCCCCCATCCCCGGCCCTTCCCCCACGCGGGGGGAAGGGAGAAAGGCGGCTTTCAAGCTCCTCCCTCCTTGTGGGGGAGGGGTTGGCGGTGGGGGGCGATAAGCGCATAACAGGTTCTAGAAGTAGTTGTGCGTGATCCCGCCATCCACCACCAGGCTGGCCCCGTTCACCCACGACGCTTCGTCCGAGGCCAGGTACAGCGCGGCATAGGCCACGTCCGGCGGCTGGCCGAAGCGCCCCATCGGGATGCGGTTCAGGCGCAGCATCTTGGCCGCTTCGGTGGCGAAGAGCGTCTCCATCAGCGGGGTGATGATCGGGCCGGGGCAGATGGCGTTGGAGCGCACCTTCTTGGGGCCGAACTGCACCGCCAGCGAGTGCGTCAGGGCGATGACCGCGCCCTTGCTGGCCGTGTAGGCGTCCTGCGGGACAGAGCAGCCGACCAGGGCCACAAACGAGGCCACGTTGACCACCGCGCCGCCGCCTGCCTTGATGATCTCCGGGATGCCGTACTTGCAGCACAGGGCGACGCCCTGCACGTTCACATCCAGGATGCGCCGCCACACGTCCTGCTCCATCGTCAGCACGGACACATCTTCGTTGGGCATGATCCCCGCGTTGTTGAACAGCGTGTCCACCTTGCCGAACTTGGCCACGCCCGCTTTGACCGTCTTCTCGACATCGGCGTCCACCGCCACGCTGCCTGCCACAGCAATCGCCTGGCCGCCCGCGCTGACGATCATCTGCGCGGTCTCTTCGACGGTCTCGGCCACCACGTCGTTGAGCACCAGGCGCGCGCCCTCTTTGGCGAAGAGCAGCGCCGTCTCGCGGCCCAGGCCGCTGCCCGCGCCGGTGATCAAGGCCACTTTGTTTTCGAGTCGCATGGGTTTTGCTTAGCTCCTTTTGTGTGAATACGCACATGCCGCAAGAAACAATTGCCGGTTCGATGGGGCGCAGCGGAACAGCACCCCTGCGATTTGCCTCACTTCCAGCCTCGTTGCGCCGGGCGGGGGTGAGGTCTCAAATCTGCTCAAAATAACGCGCGCGCTCCCAGCAGGTGACGGCTTCGTCGGCCTTGCGCTGCTCGGTGCGCGCATAGTGCAGGTAATGCTCCGCCACGTCCTCGCCGAACGCCGTCCGCGCCAGTTCGCTACCCTCGAAGGCGGTGATGGCCTCTGGCAGCGAACGCGGCACGCGCGGCAGATCGCTGGCGACATAGGCGTTGCCGGGGAAGAGCGGCGGCGGCTCGATCTGCCGCTCGATCCCGTCCAGCGCCGCCGCCAACAGCGCGGCCTGGGCCAGGTACGGGTTGGCGTCCGCGCCAGGGATGCGACATTCCAGGCGCAGCCCATCCCCGCTGCCGACGATACGGAAGCCGGTCGTGCGGTTGTCGTAGCCCCAGGTGATGGCCGTTGGCGCGAAGGACTCCGCCTGGAAGCGCTTGTACGAGTTGATCGTCGGCGCGAAGAACAGGGTCAGCGCGCGGGCGTGGGCCATCATCCCCCCGGCGGCCCAGCGGAAGGTGTCGCTGGCGGCCACCGGCAGCCCGTTGTTCGGTGCGCCTGCGGCGGCGAACGCATTATGCCCGCCGTTCGTGTTCCACAGGCTCAGGTGCAGGTGCATGCTGCTGCCCGCGTGGCGCTCGTCCCACTTGGCCATGAAGGTCAGGGCCAGCCCCTGCTGCATGGCGATCTCCTTAGCCATCTGCTTGAAGATCACCGTCCGGTCGCCCATAGTCAGCAGGTCGCTGTAGCGGATGTTGATCTCTTCCTGGCCCGCGCCCCATTCGCCTTTGCTGAACTCGACCGGGATGCCGGAGTCGCGCAGGTGCGCGCGGATGGGGCCGAGCAGCCGCTCGACCTTGCCCCCGGCCAGCAGGTGATAATCTTCGATGTACGCGCCGAAGGTGCGCAGGTCGTGATAGTGCTTCTCGCGGGCGGAGTCGTAAGTCTCCTGGAAGACGAAGAACTCCAGCTCGGTCGCGCCCAGCGCGGTGAGGCCCGCCGCGGCTGCGCGCTCGATCTGGCGGCGCAGCACCGAGCGCGGGGCGATGGACACCAGCGCGCCCGTCGCCTCGTCGCGCACATCGCACAGGATGAGCGCCGAGCGGTCCAGCCAGGTGGCGCGGCGCAGCGTCGCCCAGTCCACCACGCCCCAGGCGTCCCGGTAGCCCGCCTCCCAGCCGGTATAGCGATAACCCGGCTCGGGGTTCATGGCCAGGTCGCAGGCGAGCAGGTAGTCGCAGAAGTGCAGGCCGTGCTCCGCTGTCGCCAGGAAATGGCGCGCGTCGTAGCGCTTGCCCAACAGCCGCCCGACCATATCGGGGAAGCCGACCAGGACGGTGGCGATCTCGCCGCGATCCACCGCCGTTGCCAGCGCCTCGCGACTCAACAGGCCTACACTGGATTCAGTCACCGCTCATCTCCCCTCTCCGGGAGCAGCCCCATCTGACGAGCGTTCTATCTTACCTCACCCCGGCAGAACAAGCCGACTCCGCGTTTACCTCACCCCCGCCCGGCGGTCGGCGAGTCGCTGCCAACCTGGGCACGCATCTGTTCGCAGCAAGGGGTAGTATTTTTCGCCCACATGGTGTATTTTCGGAAGCGCACGGACCCTGTTTGAAAAGGAACAATTACACAATGCACAAAGACCTGAAGCTCACCATCGCCATCCTCAACGGCTATCCCAAGACCAGCCGCGAGCGTTTCGATACCGCCAACGTGGGGCACCCGCACGATATGTACGCCCGCTTTCTACGCAGCTACGTGCCCCAGGTGACGCTCGATGTGCTCTTCATCGCCGACCTGGACAGCGCCCTGCCGACCGGCGCCAACCTGCGCTCCTACGACGCCTACCTCTTCACCGGCTCGGACCTGACCATCTATCACACCGACGATCCGCGCGTGACGCGCCAGGTCGAGCTGGCGCGGGCCATCTTCGAGGCGGGCGTGCCCTGCTACGGAAGCTGCTGGGGCGTCCAGATGGCCGCTTATGCCGCTGGCGGTGAAGTGCGCAAGAACCCGAAAGGCCGCGAGTGGAGCATCGCGCGCCGCATCACGCGCACCGACGCCGGCAAGGCGCACCCGCTGCTGGCGGGCAAGCCTGACGTGTACGACGGCTTCATCATGCATCTGGACGAGGTCGTCACCCTGCCGCGCGGCGCGACGCTGCTGGCTGTCAACGAGCACACTCATGTGCAGGCGCTCGAAGTCAAGCACAAGAACGGCACCTTCTGGTCTACGCAGTACCATCCGGAGTACAACTTTTACGAGATGGCCCGCCTGATCAGCGCCCGCGCCGAACCGCTTGTTAAGGAAGGCTTCTTCGCCACCACCGAGGACGTGCAGGCCTATGCCGACGCCATGTTCGCCTTGCACGCCAACCCGGACGACCCGGCCCTGCGCGAGCGCTTCGCCGTCGGCGCGGACATCATTGACCCCGTCTACCGCGAAGCCGAGCTGCGCAACTGGATTGACGCGCTGGTCATCCCTTCGCGCAGGCGCTAGGGCGTGGATGGAAATCCCCTCTCCCCCTGCGCCCCTGTCCCTCGATAGGGCGAGGGGAAACCCGGTACTTCGCCCCCTTTCTTCCCCTAGAGGGAGAAAGGGGCGGGGGATGGGGGATAAGCCGGCTGTGATGCTTTGTGCCTATTTCAACATAATTCAACACAAAGCGCAAGTGATTCGTGTGGGTATTTTGACACGAAACCGGAGAAAAGAGGCAGGTATCGTGATCGCACGGGAGCGGCAGAAGATCATCCTGCAGATCATCGCCGAGCAAGGTGTCGTCACCGTCGCCGAACTGTGCCAGCGCTTCGGTGTGTCGGATATGACCATTCGCCGCGACTTCACCATCCTCGAACAGGCCAGCCTGCTGCGGCGTATTCACGGCGGGGCGGTCAGCGCGCGCGGGCGGAGCTACGAGCCGCCCGTGCTGACGCGCGTCCACGAGATGCCCGAAGCCAAGCGCGCCATCGGCAAGCTGGCTGCTTCGCTCGTCCACGAGGGCGACAGCATCGCCCTGGACATTGGCACGACCACGCTGGAGCTGGCCCGCCATCTGACCGGCCTGCAGGACATCACCGTGCTGACCAACGCCCTGCCCATCGCCAGCCTGCTCACCGATCAGCCCGGCATCCGCCTCATGCTGTGCGGCGGCGTCGTGCGCCCCGGCGAGCGCTCGTTGATCGGCCCGATCGCCGAATACACCCTCAGCCAGTTCTACGTGGACAAGGCGTTCCTGGGCATTGGCGGCGTGGACCTGGAAGCCGGGCTGACCGAGTACAATACCGACGATGCTCAGATCAAGCGCACTATGATCCGCAACGCCCAGCGCCGGATTCTGCTGTCAGACAGCCGCAAGTTTGGGCTGAAGACGTTCGCCAGCGTTGCGCCGCTGTCCGCCGTGACCGACATCGTGACTGACAACGGTCTCGGCGCAGAATACCGCGAAGCCCTGGAACGCGAGGGCATCGCCGTCCATATCGCCGCCCTGGCGGGCGAGGACAATCCCTGACTGGCTCTTTGCTCGCGCCACCATCCACCCACGAGGCCCGATTGCACCCATGATCCACAAGACAATCCTCACCATCTTCGACGGCTGCCGCCCCGACGCCCTGGCCCAGGCCCACACCCCGAACGCCGATCGTTTGTGGCAGGGGGGGGCCTATACCTGGCGCGCCCAGTCGGTCATGCCCAGCTACACGCTGCCGGCGCATATGTCCATGTTTCGCGGCGTCGCCCCCGCCCGGCACGGCGTGACTGACAACGTCTTCCAGCCGTCCGCCATCGCCTTCCCCAGCATCGTAGACGTGGCCCACCACAACGGGCGGCAGACGGCCATGTTCTACAGTTGGGAGCAACTGCGCGATCTGTCAGCGCATGGCAGCCTGACCGTCAGTTATTGCCGCGATGGGGCCGTCACTGCCGAGGCCGACCAGATCGTGGCGGCGCAGGCCGCCAGTCTGCTCGTGGCCGAGCAGCCCGACCTGGTCGTGATCTACCTGGCCGAGTCCGACCTGGTGGGGCACGCCGCCGGGTGGATGTCTGCGCCGTACATCGCGGCGATTGAGCGCATGGATCGCGCGCTGGGCGGCGTGCTCGACGCGCTGGAGCGCGCCGGGCTGCGCGACGAGTACACCGTGCTGCTGCTGGCCGATCACGGCGGGCACGACTTCACGCACGGCACCGACTCGCCGGAAGACCTGACCATCCCCTGGATTCTCAACGGTCCGCCGGTTAAAGCGGGGCACGCCATCAACGGGCCGGTGCGCATTTTCGACACGGCGGCGACCATCGCCCATTTGCTGGGGATTCCCTGTCCTCAGGTGTGGGAGGGCCAGCCCGTCTGGGAAGCCCTGCGCGATGAATAACCCCGCCCTGACTGCCTGGCGGCAGCGACTCGCCCCAGAGTGGGCGCTGCATATCGTCGGGCTGGGCGTGGCCATCTCTCTGCTCGGCGACCTGACGCTCTACGTCGTACTGCCCACGCACACCAAAGAGGCCGGGATCGTGCTGGCCAATGTGGGGCTGATGCTCTCCGCCAACCGCCTGATCCGTCTCTTCATCAACGGGCCGCTGGGCGTGATCATCGAGCGCATTCCGCGCCGGCGCATCGCTGTGCCGGCGCTGTTTTTCGGGGCGCTCTCGTCGCTGCTCTACACCGTCCCCGGCTTCTGGCCGCTGCTGATCGGGCGTCTGCTGTGGGGCACGGCCTGGGCGGGCATCTGGCTGAGCGCCAGCACGATGGCCCTGGACCTGTCCACCTTTGCCAACCGGGGGCGCTTCGTGGGCCGCCTGCAAATGTGGTTCTTCCTGGGGTCGGGCGGGGCCGCGCTGGCCGGCGGCGCGCTGACCGACTGGCTGGGCTACAGCGCGGCGCTGCGCGTCTGCTCCGCCATCACGCTGATCGCGGCGCTGCTGTGGCTGCTGCTGCTGCCGGAGACGCAGCCTGCGCACCCGTCGCGCTCGCCCGCCGCCGAGCACGCGCAGCCAGGGATGCCTGCCCCGCCGCCGAACAAGCGCCTGCCGCTGGCGGTCGCCATCGCGCTGCTGGGCGTCAACTGGCTGATCTTCATCGGCATCCTGGGCGCGGTGCTGCCGCTGCTGCTGGAAGATCGCATCGGCGAGACGGTGCGCGTGGCCGGGACGATCATCTACCTGTCCACCTTCACCGGGGCGATGGCGGCGGGCAGCCAGGCGCTCGGCCTGCTGGCCTCGCCGCTTTCCGGCTGGCTCAGCGATCTGACCGGCAACCGTTGGCGGCTGGTTATCTTTGCGCTGGTGCTGGGCGCCGCTTCGATGGCGCTGACGGCGGGGGGCAGGGGGGTCGTCGTGGTGACGGCGATCATGCTCAGCTCCATCGCCACCAGCGTCCTGCAGACGCAGGTGATGACCCTTGTCGGCGATTACGCTGGCGAGAACAGCCGGGGGCGCATCCTGGGGATCATCAACACCATCGGCGACGGCGGCAGCGCCGCCGGGCCGCTGATCGCCTATGCGCTGCTGCCGCTGGTGACCATCGGCGGCCTGTTCTGGCTGGCGACGGGTATCCTGCTGGCGGCGCTGCCCGGCGCGCTGTGGATCGCCCGCCAGGAGGCGCGGGAGCTGCGGGCCGGTAAAGTGATCTCCCACCCCAGGCCGCTCCCCCACGAAGAGGGAGGGGCTTAGCCCGCGCATCGCTCGCCCTTCCCCCACATGGGGAAGGGCCGAGGATGGGGAGCGCTACACCCCGTGTGTGCAAAATCTGTCAGGCGGTAGGGGCACCCCTCTGCTGCGCCCTGGCTGACCTCACCCCCGCCCGGCGAGTCGCTGTCAGCCTTTGCACGCACCCGCTACACCCCCAGCGCAGCGCGCAGCGCCTGTTTCATGACGGCTTCGGGCGCTTTTTCGCCCGTCCACATCTCGAAGCCGATCGCGCCCTGATAGACCAGCATCGAAAGCCCGTCGAGCACCGGCAGACCGCGCGCCCTGGCCGCCGCCAGCAGGCGCGTCTCCGGCGGGTTGAAGACCACGTCGCTGACCAGCATGTGGGCCGGCGCATCGTCCAGGGAGACGGCGGGCATCCCGTCCACGTCCGGGTAGAGGCCGATGGACGTGGCCTGCACCAGGATGTCCGTCTCGGCAGGGACGCGGTAGACGCCGCGCCACGCCTCGAAGCGCACGGCGGCGGGCGTGTTGGCGCGCAGATCGGCGGCCACACCCTCACCGCGCGCGGGCGTGCGGTTGACCACCGTGATCTGCGCCGCGCCGGCCAGGGCCAGCTCGGTGGCGACGGCGCGCGCCGCCCCGCCCGCGCCCAGGACGACCACGCGCGCCCCCGCCGGGTCAAGCCCGGCGTCCTGGCGCACGCCGCGCAGGAAACCCTTGCCGTCCGTGTTCTCGCCGATCAGCCGCTCCCCGTCGCGGCGCACGGTGTTCACCGCGCCGATGACCGCTGCGTCTGGCGCGATCTCGTCGAGATACTGCATCACGGCCACCTTGTGGGGAATGGTCAGGTTGATGCCGCGCATCCCGAAGGCGCGCACGCCAACCAGGGCGTCGGCCAGCCGTTCGGGGGGCACCTCGATGTTCAGGTAGCGCCAGTTCAGCCCGGCGGCGGCGAAGGCCGCCTCCTGCATGACGCCGGTGGGATTCTCCGCGACCGGACGCCCCAGCACGCCCACAAGCTCGGCCTGGTAATTGGCAGGCATATCTGCTCCTTTCCGTTGATCAGCCACGTGTCACCTGGGCGTAGTATAGACTGTTTGGCGACACGGCAGTAGGGAGCTTTCACGGCGGGGTGTACAGCGGGGTGTGCACAAAGCCGCTGCCAGCGACTCGCCTGACACCGGGCGGGGGTGAGGTCCACGCCCTGCGCCCGGCGAGTGGCTGTCAGCTTTTGCCTGCTCCCTGGCCCGCCCCCTCTTTCTTTTCCGCCGTGCGTTGGTGTATACTCTTCGCACATCGTCGAGCCGCCCTCTTACTGCCGGGCCGCCGGGGGAGTCCCACTATGAAGTGCATTCATTGCAATGAGCAAGCGCAGGCGATCTGCCGCTGGTGCGGGCGTGCGGTGTGCGGCCAGCACATCAAGCCCATGACCTACATCATCTCAGTCTATGTGGGCGGCAAGAAGGTGCCCAAGTCGCTGGTTGTCGCCGACGCGGTATGGTGCGGCGTCTGCAAGCCGCAGCCAGAGCCGATTGAAATGCCCTACCTGGACTGAAGTTGTTGGTGGTTGGTTTCTGGTTGTTGGTAGCTGGGAGTCTCTGCAACCACCAACCACCCTACAGGGGACAACGAGCGCATGAGCGAGCAGGCAGCAGGTCTGGCCAAAATCACCTGGGACGATCCCGACAGCGGCGAGCGCCGCGAGTACGTGCTGGCCGCCGGCGCGACGGCGACCATCGGGCGCAGCGCCGACAACCCGATCCACATCCCGGAGCGGCACGTTTCGCGCGAGCACGCTGTGATCAACTTCCGCGATGGCATCTTCATGATCACCGACCTGGGCAGCGCCAACGGCACCTTTGTCAATGACAAGCGGCTCACAGACCCCTTCCCGCTGGCGCATGGCGACGTGATCCGGCTCTACGTGCCGCTCCTGCATTTTTCGGCGCTGGTCACTGAGAAGGAGAAGGAGCAGGCCAAGCTGACCGGCACGCTGATCGTGCCGGCGAGCGGCGGCGGAATGCCCGCGCTGCATATCACGTCCGGGCCGCAGGAGGGCGCGACCATCGCCCTGCTCTCCCCGCTCGCAAGGGTGGGCCGCGCCACGCGCGACGCCACCTGGGACATCGCCCTGCAGGATCGCGCCGTCTCGCGCCCGCACTGCGAGATCGCCCTGGGCGAAGGGGGCACCTGGGCCATCCGCGACCTGGGCAGCGCCAATGGCACCATTGTCAACGGCATCCCGCTGAGCGGTGAGGAGCCGCACGTCCTGCTCGACGGGGCGGTGATCACCGTCGGCGAGACGACGATGCTCTTTCGCCTGGGCGCATAAATTGCGGTGCCCTTCATCCAGACCGATCACCGATAACTGATCACCAACAACCATTCACCAATAACCAACTGCCAATAACCAACCATGGCCAACATCTACCGCAATCTGGGCGCAGTCATCAAAGATACGGGCGGCCTGTGGGAACAGCTCGATAGCCAGATGGCCGGGCAAGCCAGCGCCCCGTTGCCAGAGGGGATGGGGCTGTGGGGGATGGTCGTCACGGGCAGCGTCGGCGGCGTGTGGGATGCGCTCGACAATGAGACCGTCCTGCTGCGCGCGGACCAGCTCAAGGTGCCGCGCCTCGACCTGTGGAGCGCCGCCGCCGACGAGACGCTGATTCTGCCCCGCGAGGGGCTGCTGCCGCTGTGGGAAGCGGCGCTGGTGCGCACCAACGCCGCCGCCGGCGCCGATCACGACGGCACGCTGATGCTCATGCGCCCGGACGCGGCGGACATCTGGCACAAATCCGCCGAAGAGACGCTGGTCATGGCCCGGCCTACCGAAAGCGTCTTCGCCCAGCAGGTGCGCCCCCGCGACCTGTCCGCGTTTCGTCCGCGCCGCATCCAGGGCTACGCGCTCAAGAAGCTGACCGATGCGCGCGGCGAAACCTATTGGATTCTCAAGAATCTGCGCACGGACGCCTACCTGCGCCTGACCGCCGAGCAGGTCTTCCTCTGGGAGCAGATGGACGGCCAGGCCAGCGTGCAGGATATCGCCGTCGCGCATATGCTGGCGCATGGCAAGCTGGCCATCGGCAGCCTGCTGACGCTGCTCGACCAGCTTCAGCAGAAGGGCTTCATCGCCCCGCTGATTGACGTGTACGGCGCGGTGGATCGCAGCGTCACCCAGCGGCGCGGCCAGGCGTTGTGGCGGCGGCTGGTCCGCGCCTTCGCCCATACGGAATTGTCCATCGGCGGCATTGACGGGCTGATCACGCGCTCCTACCAGATGGTGGGGCGCTGGCTCTTCACTCCGCTCGGCCAGGGGATCATCCTGGCGGTGATTGCCGCCGGGGCTATCGCTTTCATCAGCCTGCTGTTCGGCATCGTGGGCCGCGAGGTGGCCGTGCTGGGCGGGGCAGGGGCGGTGGTCGGCCTGGTGACGCTCTACGTGCTGCAGGCGTTGACGCTGCTCGTGCACGAGTGGGCGCACGCCATCGCCACCAAGCATTACGGGCGCGAGGTGCGGCGGGGTGGCGTCATGATCTACATGGGGATGCCCGCCGCGTTCGTGGATACGACGGACATCTGGATGGAGCCGCGCCGCCCCCGCCTGGTGGTGAGCTGGGCGGGGCCGCATTCCGGGCTGTTCATCGGCGGGCTGGCCAGCCTGCTGGTGCTGGCCGGGCCGGGGCCGGTCATCGGCGGGCTGCTCTTCCAGTCGGCGCTGCTCACCTACCTGACCAGCTTCATGAACATGAACCCGCTGCTCAAGCTGGACGGCTACTACATCCTCATGGACTGGCTGGAGATTCCGCGCCTGCGCGAGCGCAGCCTGGTCTTCATCGGCAAGCCGCTGCGCGACAAGCTGAAGAAGCGCGAGCCGTTCAGCCGCGAAGAGCGCATCTTCACCGTGTTCGGCGCGCTCTCCGGCCTGTGGACGCTGATCGCCGCTGTGACGCTGATGGTCACGGCGGGCAGCTACGCGCTCGGGTTTGTGCAGACAACGCCGGGCCTGATCGTCGCGGGAGTGGCGGCGCTGCTGGCCGCTGCCTGGATTGCCCGGCGCTGGCTGCGCCGGATGCGAGTCGCGCGCCTGCGGCAGGCGGCCTCGTGACAGGCCGCAGGTGAGTTCCTACTCCGGCGCGGCCTCCGGCTCCACGAAGCGCACCTCGAACATCCAGGGCCAGTGCTTGCCGGTGAGCAGGAAGGTGTCCGTCTCCGGCAGGTAGGCGATGCCGTTGAGCACTTCCTGGTCGTCCAGCCCGGCGCGCTCGTCGTCCGTGATCAGGCTGGACGCATCAATGACCGCCGTCACCACGCCGTTGCGCTTGTCAATCCGCACGATGTAGTCGGTCTGCCAGATGTTGGCGTAGATGTGGTCGCCGACGCATTCCAGCTCGTTGATGCGCTCAACAATTGACCCCTGCAGCGTGACCAGTCCGCTGAAGATCAGCTCGAACGTCTGCGGGTCGCGCACGTCGAGGAAGGGCGTGCCGTCGCTCATATAAAGGTGCTGCCCGTCCGTGCACAGGCCCCAGCCCTCGCCTTCGTAGGCAATCGTCCCCACCTGCTCGAACGTCTCCCAGTCGTAGACGAAGGCCACTTCCGACTGCCAGGTAAGCTGGATCAACTGCTCGCCGACCAGGGCCAGCCCTTCGGCGAAGTACCGTTCGGGGACGCTGACCTGCTGCAAGACCTCGCCGCTCAGCGGGTCCACCTTGCGCAGGGTGGAGAATCCGCTGCGCCCCGTGCTCTCGTAGAGATAGCCGTCGTGGAGCAGCAGGCCCTGCGTATAGGCTGTCGGGTCGTGCGGGCGCACGGACAGCACCTCCGGCACGAGCAGAGTCACCGGGGCGTAGAGCGGATTCTCGCTCTGGGCCAGCGCCGGGACGACCGCGCTCGCCACGATGAATATCAGCAGGATCGGGGCGGGGAGGAAGCGCGCAAACCGTGTCATGGGAGTCTTCGCTTTCGCTGGGCACAATGAATACGGATCATGCGGACGGGGTGGGGCGCGGCGCGCCATCGCCGTGCTGGATGACGGCCAGCGCCTGCGCGTGCACCAGGCCATTTGTCGCCAGGATGCGCCGACCGGACAGCGCTTCGTGGCTCAACTGGCCCGCGTAATCGCTAACTGTACCCCCGGCTTCATGCACAAACAAGATTCCCGCCTGCACGTCCCAGGGGTGCGGCCCCTCTTCCCAGTAGACTTCGCAGCGCCCGGCGGCCACCCAGCACAGGTCGAGCGCCGCCGACCCGCCGCAGCGCACCGCCTGCACCCGCCGCAGAAAGTGGCCGAAGCGCGCGCTGTTGTTGTCCTCCGCCGTCCACGATGTGTAGGGGAAGCCGGTGATGACCAGGGCCTGGGCCAGGTCGGGCACGCTGCTGACGCGCAAGCGCTGCCCGTTGAGCGTCGCGCCGCTGCCGCGCGCGCCCTTGTAGGTCTCGCCGAGCAGCGGGGCGTGCACCACGCCCAGGATCGGCTGGAGATCCGGGCCGGAGAGCGCCAGACTCACCGAAAAGATAGGGAGGCGGTGGGCGAAGTTGGTCGTGCCATCGAGCGGGTCTACATACCAGTGGTAGGGCGTCTCGTCCGGCGCAGGGCCATAGCCGCCGCCCTCTTCGCCGTGAATGTGGTGGCCGGGGAAGGCGGCGCGCAGCGCGGCGACGATCAGCGCTTCCGAAGCAGCGTCCGCCTCGGTCACCAGGTCAATGAGCGCGCTCTTGCTGTGCGCGGCGCGCGGGCGCTGGTAGTGCTCAGCCAGGACAGCTCCGGCGTGGCGAGCAATGGCTTCGGCGGTGTCGAGCGCCGCCACGGTGTCTAATGTGCCGGTCATGGTACGATGTCATCCTTAGGTGAGTGCAGATCACAGCCTGCGGGCAAGGGCCATTATACCCCAGGAACACGGGGCACGTTCCGTGTCCTGCATGAGACCTCTCCGCAGGGGCGCAGAGAACGCAGAGAGGGGATCGGGGGAGACTTCCGAAGTCTCCGAAGACTTCGGAAGTCTGTTCTGCGTCCTCGTGGTTCAAGGATTCCGCCCCCGACCCCGAAGGCCCTGTCCAGGGTCCACGAACAACCTGTTGCCAGGGGAGGCCATGACCACTCGGTGAACGCCTCTCCCCTCAATCCCCCCTCCAGCCGAGCCAGAGGGGGGACGATCTGACAGGCAATTCTCCCCTTTCCCTGGCTTTGCTGGGGGAAGGGCTGGGGGATAGGGGCGTTCTGGCAATCGCCCAACAACTTGTTCGTGCCCCCCCTTCTACCGCGCTTGACGCCCCAGAACACCAGTGCTACACTGCTCGCCAGCAGCACACGCCCGGCAAGCGCGCCAGGAGGCAGGACAGTGACGCTCGAATTCGAGAAGGTCGTAGAGCAGGTGGCACGCATGGGCCGCGCGCTGGCCGCGCGCAGCGATTCGCTGAGCGAGCGGAGCGCACTCGCCTGGGAGCGGCTGGCGCTGCTCAGTGACGTGGACGCCGTGCGCGAGCGCGTGGTCCTGGCCCGCGTCCGCGACGCCGGTTTTCGCGGGGCGGCGCTGCTCGACGAGCCGGCCAATCGCGCTTATCCGCTGCCGTCCCTGCCGCCGCACGCCACCCTCCTGGCCGCCGACGGCTCGCAGGTCTATCCCAACCCGCACGGGGCAGCGCTCTACTACCTGATCAACGTGGGCGTGTTCGTCTACCATCACGGGACGGATGCCCTGCCGGAGCAGATCACCGAGCCGCAGCTTCAGTACAGCGAAACGGCCCTGCACAACACGAACGGGCAACTGATCACCAACGCAGTGGTCAACGCGCGGCGCAGCGTGCAGGAACTGGCTCTGCTGGCCCGCGAAGCGTGGGCGCGGGCAGAGCGCGCGGGGCCGCTGCTGGCCATCAGCGATGGGCCGCTGCTTTTCTGGATGGACAAGGACGTGCCCGATCGCAAGCAGCTTGAGGACGAATACCTGGGCTGGCTGATCAACCTGCACGATCTGCATGCCAATCGCTCCGCGCGCGGCGAGTCCGCCAGCCTGCTCGGTTACGTAGATCGCCCGGCGAGCGCCTTCCTGATCGGCCTGCTGCACCTGATGGGCCTGGACGAAGCCGAGGTGCGCGCCCCGGCGCTGAAGTCCAACGGCGACCTGGAAGGTCTGGCCGACCAGGCGCTGCTCCTGCGGCTGCTGAAGCCAGGCGAGCGCTCGGCGCTGCTGGTGCAGCAGTCGCCGCGCAACAAGGATTACCACGACAAGGGCGAACGGTACGAGATCGCCTGCTTCTACCTCAACGTCAGCAGCGAGCCGCCGTACCACCTGGCGCGCGTCGAAATGCCGATGTGGGTGGCCGGCGATCCGGCGCTGGTGGATGCCGCGCACGCCCTGGTCTATGACCAGTGCCAATTGATGTGGCGCTACCCCTACGCGCTGACGCGCGCCGACGAGCTGGCCGTCGTGCGCAACCAGGAGCGCGCGCAGCTCAACGAGCTGATCGAGATCGAGCTGCGCCGTCACGCCCAGGAAATCGCCCATTCGGAGAAGCTGGATTCCAAGGTTGTGCGTCACGGGCGCACGCGCTACGGGCAGGGTCGGCAGAAGTGACCCTGAGGTAAGGACTGGTGTCCCGTTTGTTGCGGTGCCACGCCGACGAGATCAGGCCTGCCCGATAAGAGGCAGGGCGGCGTTGCTCTCGTTTCGCGCCTTTCATCGAACAAAAAAAGAGACGCCAGGCAAGTCCCCTGGCGTCTCCTGCTATCCAAACTGGGCAATGCCCTAACTGCCCGGCACCTCCAGCGTGAAGCTCCAGGGGCCAGCAATCGTCTCCGCCGCCTTCAGGCTGGTGAAAACTTCTTCCATCACTGCCTGTAGATTGACATCGGGCGGGACGTAGGTCGTCTCCCAGCGACCACCATCCTCCTCCGGGTACACGGCGATCTCGATGCCGTATTCCGCCAGGGCCGTCTCCAGCGCCGCCATCTCAATCCCCCCGATGACCTCCAGACGCTCGACCGACAGCGTCCAGCTTGTCGCCTGGCGGTCGTAGGGGGCCGGAAAGCCTAGCTCAAAGCAGAATTGGCCTGCGTCGCCGGGCTGCATGTCTGCGTTGAAGTGCTCCACGATTGCCGTGCCGGTGTCGAGCGTGGCGATGGGCCACCAGGATCTCTCATCAAAGGGCAGGTCGAAGCAGCCCCATACCCTGGTCAGCGAGGGCGCGACGGCGGCGCGTTCCAGCGTCACCGCCACGTCACCCACCGTGACCGTCTGCTCGCTCTCGACGATCACCGCCGGGATGAACGGCACGCTGAACTCAAACACGAAGGGACCGATGGCGTCGGGCGGCGGGACCGGAGCTACAGGTGGAGCCTCGTCACTACCGCCTCCGCCGCCACCCCCGCCTCCGCCGCCGCCCCCGGCGGGATCAGGCGTCACATTTTCGGGTTGTGTCATGTAGCCGACCCATAGCTCATAGCGTAGATTGAGCGAGTCCGGTGTGCCATTGACGCCACGAGCGTCGAAATTGGCGTTGGCGTCGTACAGTATGTTGATCATCGCGCTCTCGGAATCTGCTGGGCGGCTGCTGCCACTGCCGCCGCCGAACATCGGCGGGAACTCAACGCCCTCGTCATCCGTGAGACGGCCCAGCGGGAACTGATCTACGGGTTGCACGTTCTGGGGGGGCGTATCGCCTGCGCTGGCCACGTGCTCAAGGCGATAGGCCAGGGCGATGCGGTGGGCGTCGGCGTAGACCCAATCGAGCGTAACCGTCACGCCGTCAATGGTGACGCTCTGCCCGATCTCAGTGACCAGATTCTTGTCCTGAATCTCGGTCAGGCCCGGATCGCCATCCTGCCGGAGCTGGTAGAAGGCGTAGGTCGCCGCGCTGATGGTGAGCGACAGCGCCACGATGAGGGTCACCCAGCCCAGCCGCGTCGCACGCAGCACGCGGCGGGGTTTCTTCACCTGTAACTGCTCCTGCACAGCAGGCCACAAGCTCGTCATCGTCTCTGGAATCTCCTGTTCTGCAATGTCCACCAGGGCCTGGCGGATGTGTCGCTCGTCCATCACTCTGCCTCCTGCCCGTGCGGCGGGCGGTACTCCCGCGCGTGACGGGCCAACAGCGCGCGCAAACGCTGACGCGCCGCATGTAACCGCCAGCGCACCGTGCCCGGCCTGATTGCCAGCCGTTCTGCCATCTCCTCGTCGCTCAGGTCGAGGTAGTAACGCTGGATCACAGCAGCCCGCTGGTCAGGCGTCAGCTTCCCCAGCGCCTCCCATATGGCCTGGCGCAGCTCAGCCCGCTCAACCTGGTCGTCAGGGTTGGGGGCAGTGTCGGGCAGCAGGTCGGCGAACGTGAGATCGCCCGGCCCGCTGAGCACCGCCGCGTCCAGCGATAGCTCGCGTTCCTGGCGGCGGGCCGCCTGGATCGCCGCGTTGACCACGCTGCGCATGAACCAGGGGCCAAAAGGCCGCGCCGGATCAAGCTGGCCAATCCGCTCGTAGGCGCGCAAGAAGGCGTTTTGCACGACATCCTCCGCCAGGGCGTGGTCGCGCGTGATAAGATAGGCGGTGCGGACAGCCCGCACCTCATAGAGCCTGACCAGCACGGCCAGCCCGCCAATCTCGCCGCGCCTCATCCGTTCGATAGCTCTCTGTTCATCCAAACATGGGCCTCCGGGGGCGTTTCGGTGCGAGCGCTCACCCTCTATATCATCGAGCCTGGCAATCTGTTGGAAATTCGAACGCAAAAGGGGGCGACCCGCGCGGATGCCCCCTCTTTGGCTCACATGGCAGTCGCTCACGCTATGGGTGCAGCGTCAGGCTGATCGGGCAGTGATCGGACCCCGGCACGTTGGGGTGAATCTCGGCGGCGGCGACGCGCGGGCGCAGGTCCGGCGTGATGAAGAAGTAGTCAATGCGCCAGCCGACATTGCGCGGGCGGGCGTTGCCCCAGTAGTTCCAGTAGGTGTAGTGATCCGGCTCGTCGGGGTGCAGCTCGCGGAAGATGTCCACGTAGCCGCGCGCGACCACCTCGTCAATCCAGACGCGCTCTTCCGGCAGAAAGCCGGTCGTGTTCTGGTTCTCGTCGGGGCGGGCCAGGTCAATGGGACGGTGCGCGGTGTTCACATCACCGCAGAAGATGACCGGGCGCCCCTCGGCGCGCAGCCGCTCGGTGTAGTCCAGAAAGGCGGCTTTGTAGGCCATCTTGAAGGGGACGCGGCTGTGATCGCGCGCGCCGTTGGGGAAGTACGCGCCGATCAGCACGAAGTCACCGTAGTCGGCGATGATGGTGCGCCCCTCCTGGTCGTACTCCGCGATGCCCAGCCCGATCTGCACCTCGCGCGGCGCGATCCTGCTGTAGAGCGCCACGCCGCTGTAGCCCTTCTTGACCGACGACCACGCCCAATAGCTGTGGTAGCCGTCCGGGTCGCGCAGCGCCTCGTCAAGCTGGTCGGGATGCGCTTTGGTCTCTTGCAGGCAGAGCACGTCCGGCTGGACGGTGTGAATCCACTCCAGCAGCCCTTTGCCCTGGGCGGCGCGAATCCCGTTCACGTTCCACGAATACAGGCAGAGCATGGCTTTCCCTCGCTGCATGATTGACGGACGGCGCGTGTCACGGTGCGCCGACCGCCAGCGTATTGAGCATGGCGACGTATACCTGCGACCACACGTCCCAGCCGTATTTGCCGGTCGCCGTCAGGGTGAGCACGACCGCGCGGCCATCGTCCAGGGTGAACGCGCCAACCGTCGTGATCACCGGCGGGTCCTGCGTCTCGTCGCGCTGGACGCCGATCGTCCCGGTCAGCGTGCCCGCTGTCCATTGGGCGGTCTCCGGCTCCGTCAGGGTGGCCAGCGCCGCCTCAACCGACTCGGCGAAGCGCGCCTCGAAGATGGCGCGCTCGTACTTGTTGTTCTCCGCCGGGGTAATGACGAACAGGACTTCCCCTTCGCCGGGCGCCGCGTCGAAGTAGCGATCGGGGTAGCGCACGCTGACGCCGCCCGCCGCGATCTCGCCGTCCAGGTCCATGACCAGCGGCATCGGGCACTCTTCGTCGTTGGGATCGGCGCAGCCGGGTAGTCCGCTGCCGATCCCGCCGCCCGCGCCCACGTTCAGTCCCACTCCGCTTCCCAGACTCACGCTGCCGGACGGGCTGCCGGCTTCGGCGGTTGGCCCCGGTGTGTTGGCCGGTTTGTCGCCGTCATTTCCACAGGCTGCTGCGCTTAGCAGCACGATGAGCAGCAGCGTCCATAACCACTTTCGACTCAGTCCACCCACGATTCTTCTCCTCACGCGCACTACTACTGGGACTGTCAGCGCTCGCCAAGCAGAGTCTAGCGGGCCGCGCGGTCACTGGCAACCGGCGCGCTGCCAGACAGTGACCCATCCTCACAACGGCGCGACGTGTTATACTGGGGGACGGATTCGGTCGCCTTGCGAGCAGGAGCGCTCTATGACTTTCCAGGGAATCCGGTTTGGCCGGGTCGTGCAGGCGGTGTTCATGGTGTTCCTGGCGTCGTTAGGGCTGTCATTGCTCACTTCCTGCCTGGTCATGCCTTTTGTGCCCGCCGAGATGATGGATCGCCTCTCCGATCTGCTCGCGGCGTTCAGCACCAGCGGCTCTAACCAGGAGCAACAGCTCGAGCTGCTCCAGAAAGACATGAACACCTTCGCCCAGGACTTCGAGGGAGAGCTGACCGTCTACTACGCCGTCCAGTGGACGCTGGTCGCGGCAGTGACGTATCTGGTCGCGGGGCGCATGGCGCGTCGCGCAACTGTGCCTGCCCAGGCCGCCGGCTACGGCCTGCTGATCGGTGTCGGCGTGCTGATCAGCTACGGCGCGTTCTGCGTGGTGATGACCATTGCCCCTGGGGGGATCAAGCTGCTCTACCTGATGCTGCTGGTGATGGCCGGTTACTTCGGTGGGCGCAGCGCGGCGGGCCGGCTCGTGCCGGCGGACGCAGCCGCTCCTGGCCGGCCCGAATCCATACGGCCCTTCTCCGCCTTCAGCCAGCCGGGCGCGAGGCCGGAAGTCTACTACAACATGGGCGTGCAGGCGGCGCTCGGCGGGCGGCGCGACGAGGCGCGCCAGCACTTCACCCGCGCCGTGCAGGGCAACCCGCGCTATGTCGAGGCGTGGCTTCAGTTGGCGAATCTGGCCGATACGCCGGAGCAAGCCTGGAACTACGTTCAGCAGGCGCGCGCCATCAGCCCGGACGATCCTGCCGTGCAGCAGGCCGTCAGCGTGATCTGGCCGCAGGTGGCCGCCTCTGCCGGGTCGCTCAGTCCATCGCGCGCGCAGCCACCTTACGCTGGCGGGGCGCAGGACGGCGTCTCCATTCCGCGCTCGACGCTGCCGGCGGGCATCTACGAGGACAACCTCCCGCTGCCTCCCAGCGAAGAGGGGAGTAGCGCGCTGCCGTCCGGCTCGCCAGAGGAACACGCGCCGGGGGATGAGCCGCATTCCGGCGCTGGCTGATCAAAAAGCCGGGGGCCGTATTCTCTGGCCCCCGGTGACGGTGACGTTGTTTGCTCAGCTACCCAGGTAGGTGCTCACGGCCTCGCTGACCGACAGCCCGTCGTCAATGATCAGGGCGATCACCCCGCGCAGGACGTCAATCGGCACAATGCCGCTCCATACCCGTCCGTCGGGGAACTTGAGCGTTTCCGGCGCGCCACCGTCCGCGCCGAGGAGCACGGTCGGCGTGCCGCTCAGCCCGTAGTCGAGGAAGTCGGTGCGGATGGTGGTGAGCGCCTCGCTGTAGGTGTCCGCGTCCATGCAGGCGGTGAGCGCGGCCAGGTCAACATCCAGCGGCTCCAGCAGGCTCCGCACGCCTTCCGCGCTGTACGCTTCCGCATAGCCGACCGTCAGGTAGCCGTCCCACAGGGCCTTGTACGCGCTGTAGCCTTTGCCCTGTTCGGCGGCACAGAGCGTCGCCTCGGTCGCGCGCAGGGCCATTTCGTCGCCGGCGATCGGCGCGACTTCGATGCGCATCCGCCCGGTGTCCGCTTCGAGCGCGATCAGGTGTTCGAGGGGCAGGCTGTAGTTGGCGCAGTGCCCGCAGGTGAAGCTGAAGAACTCGATGGCGCTGACCGGCGCATCATTGTCTCCGTAGATCAGGCGGCCTTCTTCGGCCAGGCTGACCTGCCAGGCGGCGTCAACTGCCGCGTAATCGGGCGTGGGCGGGGCAATCTCCATCGAGTCGAGAATTTCCTGCACAGCCGCGCCCTCTCCGATCTGGAACGACGCCTGGAGGAACAGCGCAGCCCCCTTGTCACCATAGGGCAGCAGGACAATCTGATTCGTAGAGTTGCTCGCTTCCTCGTCGAAGACGATCCCAAACCCATCCAGCCCGGCGACGCTGAAGGGCGTCACTTCGCCGCCAACCTGCTGGGCCACCGGGCCGAGCGCGCTGTCCAGCGTCGTGTCTGGCCCCAGGCTGGGGTACACCTGGAACATGATGAACGCGCCTGCGCCGGACTCCAACGCCTCCGGCGAAACTAGCGCCAGGTCGTAGTTTTGGCCCTGGCTCAGAACCTGCCAGTCTTCCGGCAAGGTGACCGTGACGCCGTATTCCTCCCAGACGAAGGTCCTGGTCGGGTCCTCCTGGCGGGGCAGCGCGGACACGTCGCCGGCGCGACCGGCGAAGGCGTGCGCGCCGCTGACGCCCACGCTGCTCAGCAGGCCGATCAGCAAGCTCAGCGCCAGGGCCAATCCCACGATTGATCGTTTGGTCATGACAATGCTCCAGTGTTTGGGCTAATGGACTTAGGCAAGGTGCGCGCGCCATCATCAGGGCCGTTTGAGAAGTTGTGCGCCAGCCTTTGCCCCCCATCCCCGGCCCTTCCCCCCTCGCGGGGGAAGGGAGAAAAGCGCGCCCGCTGAGCTTCTCCCTCCCTGTGGGGGAGGGTTTGGGGTGGGGGGAAACAGCTTCTCATAGGGTCTCTCAGGGAGCGCATCCTCTGGCAGCCTGTCGTGGACGTGCTAGAGGTGCCGCAGATTATAGCGGCGGTGGGCTGCAAGCGCACAGTGCAAGGGGCTGGCCGGGCTGAGGTCAAGCAGCGCGTCGCGGTCAACCCTGGCACGCACCCGCCGCTTCTCTGCATTGCGCACGGGGAAACGCCGTGTTAGAGTCCCCCTTGTTATCCGCGATGCAGAATTAAGGATCACCATGCTCAAAGCAGTGCTCTTCGACCTGGACCAGACCCTCATGGACTGGAGCCAGATCGAGTCGTGGGAAGATTACCAGTGGCAGCGTATTTCGGCGCTGCTCGACTATGCGCGCCAGGCGCTCGACGCACCGCCAGAGCTAAAGCCAGAGGCGCTGCTCGCCGCCTTTCACCGGTCGAGCAGCGCGGCCTGGCAGCGCGCGCGCCTCACCCTGCAAGCGCCCAGCATCAGCGCGGTGCTTGTGGAGGCGCTGGCGGCGGTGAGCGTATCCGTGCACGAGGCCGACTCGACCGCGGTGCTGCGCGCCTACAGCGGTCAGCTTCCGGAGGGCGAGCGCGCCTATCCCGATGTGCTCGACGTGCTGCCCCAGATTCAGGCGCACGGCGTGGCGCTGGGCCTGATCACCAACTCCGCGCACCCCATGTACCTGCGCGATCATGAATTGCGCGCGACGGGGATGCTCGACCTCTTTCCGACGTGCCGCCTGTCGGCGGTGGACGTGGGCGTGATCAAGCCGCACCCGGACATTTTCAAATACGGGCTGGACTTGCTGGGCGTCGAGCCGCACGAAGCGGTCTTCGTCGGCGACAGCCTGGAAGCGGATGTCGCCGGCGCGCAGGGAGCGGGCATTTACAGCGTGTGGATCGCCCGCGAGGGCGAGGCGGTTGAGGCCAATGACGAGATCGTGCCGGATGCTGCCATTACCACGCTGCACGATCTGCTGCCAGTGCTGGATCGTGGGTTTCCGGGATGGCGTAACGGACACGGGCGATGAGCGCGGTCTTTGAGACAGCGCCCTACCAAAACCTGACCCTCACCGGGCCGATGGGCGTGGGCAAGACGGCGGTGGGCCGGGCGGTGGCCCAACACCTGGGCGCGGAGTTCTTCGACCTGGAGAACGAGATTCTGGCGCGCGAGGGCCAGCCCGCCGAAGCGATCCGCGAGCTATTCGGCGAGGCGCGCCTGAAGACGCTGGAGATGACGGCCATCCGCGACCTGACGCTGCGCCGTCACGCGGTGATCGCCGTTGGCGGGCCGGCCATGCTCGACGAGACGAACCGCGCGCGCCTGGCCGAGGCTGGGCCGATCCTGTGCCTGACGTGCCGCCTGGATGAGATTCTGCGGCGGATGCACGCCGCGCGCGGGGCGTGGTTTCACAACCCGGCCAACCGCGGGATGCTGCTCAGCCGCCTGAAGCGCGAGATGCGCGTGATGGCGCTCGACCTGCCCAGGCTGGACACGTCGCGGCTGTCCATCGTGGAGACAGAGGCGGCAGTGGCGGCCTATTGGCTGGAGCACGCCCGGTTGTAGAATGGTGATCAGAGATCGGCTGCCAGTGGTCAGAAGTCAATCGAAAATATAGAACCTGGCGCAGGCAGCGCGCTTCTTGAGGATTGAAGCGGATAACTATTGCCTTGCGCTGACCACTGGCTGCTGACCACTGCTCGCTGCTCGCTAACTACTGACAACAGATTTGCGGAAAGGATCGGCTATGGCTCCCTTAACCGTATCGCTGGTTCAGATGAACGTGCGCAAGGGCGCGCCGCGCACCAACTGGACGACCATGCAGCAGTACGCTGTCCAGGCCGCGCAGCAGGGCGCGCAGCTCGTCGTCTTCCCGGAGCTGTGGGACGCCGGCGGCGCGTTCGATAAGGGGCGCGAGATGGCCAGCTCGCTCAGCGGCGGGCTGTTCGCCCAGGTAGTCGCCCTGGCCCGCCAGCACAACATCCACATCCTCGGCTCGCTCTACGAGAAGCGCGGCACCGGCGTCTGCAATACGATGGCCATCATCTCGCCGCGCAACGGCGTGATGGGCGCTTACCGCAAGATTCACCTGTTCCCGCTGATGCAGGAAGATCGCTGGCTGCTGCCCGGCGAGGCCCCGCTGACCATTGACCTGCCCTGGGGCCGGACGGGGTTCGCCATCTGCTATGACCTGCGCTTCCCGGAGCTATTCCGCCGGTACGCGGCGGAGCGCGCCGAGATTGTGGTCATGCCGATGGCCTGGCCGCACCCGCGCCTGGCCCATTACCGCACGCTGCTGCGCGCGCGGGCCATCGAGAACCAGTGCTTTATGGTGGCGGTCAACCGGGTGGGGCCGGAAGAAGACGGCGGCCCGCAGTTCTTCGGGCATTCGTCGGTGATCGATCCCTGGGGCGAGACGGTGCTCGAAGCGGGCGAGGTAGAGGGCCTCTTCACCGTCACGGTGGACATCGGCCAAGCGGCGCGCGTGCGCCGCGAGCTGCCCGCGCTGGACGGAATGCGCCTGTAACGGCGCGCGCTCACGGGGCCAGCGGGCCGGAATGCCGCCCTTCGGCGCTGAACAGGGCGTAGACCGTCCCGCCGACCGAGAACAGCGCCCCCCGCTCGAAGTCCTGCCAGAAACCGGCGGCTGATGCTTCTGACTGCGTGCCCCAGCCCAGCGCATCGCGGATGGCGGCATTGCTGCGCCAGACCAGCCCGAAGCCGCGCACCGGCTGGAGCACGCCGGGCGGCGCGCTGAACGCCGGGTCATCGGCGGGCATCCCCTCGCTCCAGCTATCGGCCACCTGCCAGAACTGCCCGCTGGTCGCCAGCGCATAAATCTGGCGCACGTCCCCGCGCCAGACCATGATCCCGCGCTCGAACGGTTGCAGTGCCATCACCGCGACGGAGACGCCGCCGCTCACCGGGCAACCCAGCCGTTCGCGCAGGGCCGGGTCGCGGTTGTAGGCGTTGGCGACGACTGCGCTCACCGCAAAGCTACACGCGCCGCCGTCACCCCCCGCGCCGACCGCACCGCTGGCGATCACCGCGCTGCCGCCCGGCGCGCCGCTGAACACATAAGGGGCCAGGGTGGGCGCTGGCTCGCCGCTCTCCGAAGTTGGCTCGCCCAGGAAGATGCCCACATAAGGCGTCAGCGTGGGGGTGGGCTGTGGCGGGCCAGGGGTAGGCGAAGAGACGGTGATCGCCACCGTCTCGCCGCCGACCAGCACCGGCGTCGGCGTGGCCGTCAGCACGACGGTGGCAAGCTGCTTGGGCAGCGCATCGAAGCCGGTCAGGACCGGCGGGTCGCCGGACGGGGCGGGCGTTTCGTCGCTGCACGCCACCAGCAGCAGCACCGGCGCCAGCAGGATCGCCAGATACAGGTTCGCGCGCCGCGTCATGGCAGCCACTCCGGGCAGTGCGCGCGCAGCGCCGGCTCGCACAGCAGCAGGGCCAGCGCGCTCGGCCCATCCTTGATCTGCCCGGCGCGGGCCAGGCGCAGCCCCTCGGCCACCGGCATCGCGCGCAGCTCGATCAGCTCGGTCGGCTCGCGGTGGGGCTGGCCGAGCGTCACGCCCAGCGCCAGGTATACCCAGGCGATTTCATCACCGATGCCGTTCATCGTATAGAAGTCCGCAACCGGAATCAGCCGTTCCGCCGTCCCGCCGATCTCCTCGTACAGCTCGCGGGCGGCCATTGTCGCCGGGTCAACGCCCGGCTCGACATTGCCCGCCGGCACTTCCAGGCACCAGTCGTCCACCGCGTAGCGATACTGGCGGATCAGCACCAGGTCGCCGCCGGCGGTGACCGGCACCACCCACACGGCGGCGGGCTTCTCGATGACCGTGTAGGTGAACTGGCCGCCGCTCGCCTCGCCCAGCGTGTCCTGGCGTACATGGTACCAGCGGCTCTGCCACAGATAGCGGCGAGCGAGGAGATCGTAGGGCGGCTTGCGCGTGCTCACCGGGCGCTGTCCTGTATTCTGTGTGCAGGCTGTTCTGATGGGCAATTGTACGGGCGAACGGGCCTTTGTGCCAGCAATGCGGGTGTGGGGGTGCGTACAAAACCTGTCAGGGTGGGGCACGGCTCGGCTGCGCCCCCCGTGACCTCACCCCCGCCCGGCGCTGACGCGCCTCACCGCCCCCTCTCCGCCCGGAGAGGGGGCCTGAGGAGCGTGAAGTCTGGAGGGGCGGAGCGCAATGCGCCCCTGCCCGAAAGAGCGCGCCGATCAGTCTTCGATCACGGGCAGGCGGCTGATGTCCGGGTCGGTGAACAGGTCGTATTCGTCACGGCTGCGCGTGCTGAACTCGGACACGACCGCCCCCTGTGGCCCGCCCTGGAACCAGTGCCAGGTTTCCGGCATGAGCGTGTACTGATCGCCGGGCTTGAGCACGATCTCGTGCCAGATGGTGTAGGTGTCGGCGCGGTGCGCGGGCGGCCTGGCCTTGGGATTCGGCGTCGGGTCGCCGGGCACGTACAGGTACACTTCGCCCCAGCGGCAGCGGAAGGTCTCTTCTTTGCCCGGCTCACCGTTCACCGGCGGGTGGAAATGCTGCGGACAGGTCTGGCCGGGCATCAGGATCAGCTCTTTGGCGCAGACGCGCTCCGTGTTGATGTAGGTGATCAGGGCCAGGCCGGTCTGCTCGTATTCGTTCAGCCCCAGGTCGGCGATCTCGATATTGGCCGTTTCTGTGGGCGTGAGGACGATGCCCGCCCGATCCAGGTACTCCCGGGCGACGCGCTGCCACTTGAGGACTTCTTCGCGTTTCATGGCTTCCCCTTGCAGGTGTGGTATCCAGAGGTCGGTATGCTGCGCTATGAGCAGAGTATACGGATCAGCGATGGCCGGAGCAAGGGCTTCGCCCGCTCGCACTGTAGACGTTCCCCCGCCGCCAGACTTCCGAAGTTTTCGGAAGATTCGGAAGTCTTTGCATTCTCCCAGGTACCCCAGCGTGGAAGGCCTGCGCGATGTGCGGTACACTTGCCCGCGACCGTCGGCGCAGCTTTTCATCGGCGCGCTGCGCGACGCGACCAGAGCAATGACCACTAACGATCTGCCACCTGTCCCGCAGACTGGCGTTCCTCCGCTGACCCTGCCGCCCGATCAGGAGCAGCGGCTGCTGGCTCGCCGCCGCAAAGACGACCAGTCCGATCCGTTCGCCGGCGATCCGGACGACGCAATTCGTCGCCTGGGGCGGCTGGCGCTGCGCCGCGACGCCCCGCACCTCTACGACTACCTGGCGCTGGGCGATCTGTGCGCGCGGCGCTCGCTGGTCGAGGGCGAAGGGCGGCTACTGGTCTTCTATGCGGGCAAGACGCTCTATGCCTACCGGCGCGCCGCCGAGCTGGCCCCGCCGGACAGCCCCGACCGCGAACTGGCGCACCTGGCCTACGACGTTTATGTGAGCTGGCTGTTGCAGATGGTGCGGGCCGTGCCCACCCGTCGCAATATCGCCGTCGCGCTGTGGGCGGTGGCCGAGGCCGACTCGCAGGGGCGCGCTGATGGTCTGCGCGACGAAGCGCAGGTGCTGGCGCTGTGGTACGTCTCGCCGCCCCCCGGCGACAGTACCCCGCTGCCCGATCCGACGCCATCCCCGCACGAGGAGCGCGCCACCGCCATCTACCCCGAAGAACTGGCTACGAACGCCGGCGAAAGCCTGGAGATGAGGTCGGCGCTGCTGTCGCGGGTCGTGCCAGAGCACGAGGCGGCGATCCACGAGACGCGCTCCGACAAGTCCGAAGTCTTCCGCCTGGAACTTGAGGCGACCGCGACCGGCCCGGCGTCGCTGGACGCGCTCGTCCCGCCCGCTCGCCACAGAGAGGGGGCCGATTTCGACTTCGGCGACCGCATAGACAAGCGCTATGAGGTGGCTCAGGTGTTGCGCGGCGGCATGGGCATCGTCTACCTGTGCTACGACCGCGAAGAGCGGCAATCGGTCGCCATCAAGACCTTCCAGAGCCGCCTGCTGACTAACGAGACCGCCGTCGCCCGCTTCACGCAGGAAGCGCGCACCTGGATCATGCTGGAAAAGCACCGGCACATCGTCCAGGCGCGGCGCGTGCAGAAGTTCGAGGGCCGCCCGCACATCATCCTGGAGCACATCACCGGCCCGGAAGGGCTTGGTTCCGACCTGCGCAGTTGGATTCGCCACAATCGCATTGATCTGCGCCAGGCGCTGGACTTCGCCCTGCAGATCGCATTGGGGATGCAGCACGCCACGCGGCGCGTGCCCGGCCTGGTGCACCGCGACCTGAAACCGGCCAACATCCTCGTCCGGCATGACGGCATCGCCAAAGTGACGGATTTCGGGCTGGTGCGCTCGATTGAGGCCGAACAAACGGAAGAGACTGATGCCGGCGCGGAGCAGGTTGTCACCGGGCTGACGCGCGTTGGCGCGGTAGTTGGCACGCCGCCCTATATGTCGCCGGAGCAGTGCCGCGCCGAAGCTGTTGACCCGCGTTCCGACATCTACGCCTTTGGCTGCGTGCTGTTCGAGATGCTCACCGGGCGGGCCGTCTTCGACGCTAAGCTGCTCACCGAGTGGGTGTATGCGCACCTCAACCTGGCCCCGGTCTTCCCGGAGTCGGCGGCGGGCGTGCCTCAGCCGGTCAGGGACTTGGCGCTGGCGTGCCTGGCCAAAGATCGCGCCGCTCGTCCGCAGACCTGGGGCGAAGTAGTGGAGACGCTGGCCGCGCTGATCGAGGAGCTGACCGGCGCGCCGCCCGCCTACGACCAGAACGAGCCGGAACTGGAAGTCCACGAGCTGCTGGACAAAGGCTACAGCCTGACCGAGCTGGGTTTTGCAGAAGAAGCGCTGGTCGCCTACGAGCGCGTGTTGGAGATCGAGCCGGAGTCGGCCTGGGGCTGGGCGCGCAAAGGGCGGACGCTGCGCCTGCTGGGCCGCTACGACGAGTCCCTGGCCGCTTATGACCGCGCGCTCGAACTCAACCCGCGCTTCGCCTGGGCCTGGACAGGCAAGGGCCAGGTGTTGGAGCGATTGGGCAATCTGGAGCGGGCGCTGGCCGCTCATCAGACGGCCACCGGCCTGCAGCCGGGCAATGTCTGGGCGTGGTACAACCAGGCCGAGGTGCTCTACACCCGCCATGATCATGACGGGGCGATGGGCGTGCTCGACCGCGCGCTGGCCATTGACGCGCACCACGCCGAAAGCTGGGCCAAGCGCGGTCAGGTGTTGCGCGCCCTGGATCGCTACCCGGAGGCGCTCAACGCCTACAATCGCGCCCTGGAGCTGAACCCGCCCTATGCCTGGGCCTGGAACGGCAAAGGGCTGGCGCTCAAGGCGTTGGGGCGGCTGCCGGAGGCGCTGGAAGCCTTTCAGCAGGCGGCCCGCCACCAGCCCGGCGAGGTCTGGCACTGGTACAACCAGGCCGAGATGCTCGTCGAGATGGGCCGCTACGCCGAGGCGCTGGCTCCCACGCAGCAGGCGACGCGCGTCGCGCCGGGCCATGCCTACTCGTGGGCCAAGCTCGGCCAGGTGCTCCGTTACCTGGATCGCTATCCTGAGGCGCTGGCTGCCTATGACCAGGCGCTGCTGCTCAAGCCCGACTACGCCTGGGCGGTCAACGGCAAGGGTATCGTCCTGGAGCGGCTGGGGCGCTTTGAGGAGGCGCTACTCATGTATCACCGCGCCGCCGAGATCGCCCCCGGCGACGTCTGGCACTGGTACAACCAGGGCAACCTGCTCATCCTGCAGAACCGCTTCGCCGAGGCCATCCCTCTGCTGGAGCGCGCCACACAGATCAGCCCAGATCATGCGCGCAGTTGGGCGCGGCTGGGCAACGCCTGCCGCCAGACCGATCAGCCCCGCGAGGCGCTCAGGCTGCTGGCGCGGGCGGTTGAGCTGGAGCCGGAGTACGGCTGGGCCTGGAACGAGCGCGGCGTCACGCTGGAGATGCTGGGCCGCCACGAGGAAGCGGTGGACGCTTATCAGCACGCCGCCGACACCGAGCCGGATAACCCGCTCTACTGGTACAACAAGGGCGACACGCTGGTGCTGCTCAAACGCTATGGCGAGGCCATTGATGCTCTGCAGCGCGCTCTGGAAGCCGATCCGCGCTACGTGCGCGCCTGGGCCAAGCAGGGCCAGGCGTTGCGCCGCCTGGGGCGCTTTGAAGAGGCGCTGGCTAGCTACAGCCGCGCCGTCGAGCTGGCCCCCGACTACGCCTGGGCCTGGAACGGGCGCGGGCTGGCGCTCAGCGCGCTGGGCCGCCACGAGGAGGCATTGACCTGCTTCAAGCAGGCGGCGGCCTACCAGTCGGACGACGTGTGGTTCTGGTACAACCAGGCCGACGAGCTGATTGCCATGCACCGCTACGAGGACGCGCTTGCCCCGCTGGAGCGGGCGCTGCGCCTGAATCGCGATCACGCCGAAAGCTGGGGCAAGCGCGGCCAGGCACTGCGCCGCCTGGGGCGCAGCAAGGAGGCGGTCACCGCCTATGACCGCGCGCTGCGCCTGGAGCCGGGCTACGCCTGGGCGTGGAACGGGCGCGGGCTGGCCCTGGAAGCACTGGGCCGCCGCGAAGAGGCGTTGCTCTCCTACGAGCGCGCCGCGCAGGAAGACTCATCCACCGTGTGGTACTGGGTTAACCAGATCGAGCCGCTGCTAGCCCTGGGGCGAGTCGAGCAGGCGCTGGCCGTGGTTGACACGGCGCTGTCGCTCGCGCCGGACAGCGACTCCGCCTGGGCGCGCCGAGGGCAGGTGTTGCGCCGGCTGGATCGCCACGAGGACGCGCTGTCCGCCTACGAGCGCGCGCTGAGCATCGCCCCGGAGTACGGCTGGGCGTGGAACGGCAAGGGGCTGGCCTTCGCTGCGCTCGAGCGATGGGAAGAGGCGCTGACCTGCTACGTGCGGGCGACGGATGTCGCGCCGGGCGATGTGTGGTTCTGGCACAACCGGGGCGAGGCGCTGTTGCGCCTGGGGCGCTGGGACGAGGCGGTGAGCGCCTTCAGCCGCGCGCTGGAGATTGACCCGTCGCACCAGCCCTCGCGCGACAAGCGCACCGAGGCGCGCCGTCTGCTGGCCGGGGGAGGCGAGTGATGTGGGGGAGGGAATGCGCGTGACCGAGATTCTGATCGCCCTGATGAGCGGCCCGCAGGACGGGGCCTTGCTGACCTTCGAGACGTTCCTGGATTCCGGCAAGCCGGCGGAGATCACCTTTGGGCGGCGCGAAGAGTGCGACGTGTGCCTGAGCTACGACAGCCAGGTATCGCGCGAGCACGCCGTGCTCACCTATGATGGCGAGCAGTTCTGGCTGGAGGACCTGCGCAGCACCAACGGGACGTATGTCGGCGAGGAGAAGATCACGGGGCGCACGGAGATCGCGCCGGGGCAGTTGTTCCGCGTCGGGCGGACGTGGCTGCGCATCGAGCCGCTGCCGACCGTGCTGGGGTCGGAGGATGATCTGCCGTTTTGAGGGGGTGTCAGACTGTGCCGCCGTACAACGGTGAGTACTGGGCCAACAACGTGTGTGGGTATCATGAACGACCAACTGTGAACTGGCTTTCATCCCTGTTTGATCTATATGGGATCGGCCATATAATGACTGTAAACGGTCCATAGTTGCCTTTATCGCCGTCAAACATCAGGTTTCGATTCCTCACCGAGATACTTGTGGATAGTGTGCCATTATGAATCACCTGAATCTCACCTCACAAGAAGCGGCTTTCGACTTTCTGGACAGCTATGCGAGTGCTCGGAAAGAGGAGATCGATCGCCGCAAATTGAGCAAAGACAGCGGGTTCATCAAATCCTATTCACTAGAAACGTCACCTACAAATGGCGGAGTTGCGTTTGATCAGTCATATATTGAGAGACTTGTGGATGATGTCAGGTGGAGAATTAGTCCGATTGGACAGCAGAATTTCTTTCGCGCTGACGATAGTGAAGGTCTAGTGGGTTTCATTGATATTCTGTCCGAACGTCATCTTGCCTTTCATACGTTTCGCGAGGCTCGCCGGATGGACCAAGTGATATGCAACTTGGTGAATAGATCGTCGCGCCTTGATTTCTTATGGCTTTCCGGCAACTATCTAAACCTGTTGTGGGAGGGCCTCATCAGAGAATACATGCCTCAGCGGTTTGTGACGTTCAAATTCGAGCATCAGGGTCGCTTTGAAGATGTCGAGTGGGACGGGGTTGGAGACGATGAGTCTGAAGAGACCGGCGAGGAATCTGATGAGGATACTGAAATCCGTGAGCGGAGAGCTTCAACGCTGAAGGTTACGGCGCGTGTCAACAAGGTATCACGTTTCCTGCCACAATTGCAGAGTGTGCTTCCTGACTTCAAAGCAATAAAGATGCTTCGTATCCCTGCTACCGAAATGCCCGGAGGCTATGAGTTCTGGGATTGGGGAAAAGTGACGTATCGCTCTCCGAACTTTCGTGATGGCAGAGGCTATTTGCGTGAGATTACCCAGTCTTATCAGAAAGTAACTGAGTTCATAGAACAGCAGACCTGGTTTCAAGCCGAGAAGATACACCTGCATGACGGAACTGAGACCCTAAACCTGACTGGAACGCCTATTACATTCCGATTTCCCGAACCTTTGGCGTTAGGGACTTTCCAGGGTTTTGTTGAGGCCACTTTTGAGCGAGGGAAAGGGCCCTTTCGCCTCTGGGGGAATCCCCTCCGACTAAGCGATCGCAAGGTGCATGTATACGGGCTAGATCTGCATCTCTGGCAGCGTATTTTCCTTGAGTTGACACCTTCGGGATTCACCGCCATCTTGCCCAAACACACTTGCGGAAATACAATTCATAGATTAGTAAGCAATATCCAGAGATTCATATCTCCAGATGTAGAAACATATGTGGGCGAGAAAAGTTATCAGAATATCGTAAAGGAAATGCTGCTGTACGGGACATAACCTAATGACAGGGACTCTTCCTTTCACTCAAGATGCGCTTTTTCAACTCAATCTGCTCCTTTGGATGGTCTGGCCCCCCTCTTCTCCTCATTCGAGTGTTCGTCCAATCTTCCGAGAAGATGGATTTGTGCTCCAGTCCATTGCTCCTGCTTTACGCCCTTCCATACGAACTCAGCTCTTGGCCCACGAGTCAGGCACCCCGATCCAAGAGAAGGCTCTACCTGATTTGCTGCTGAAAAATCAGGAAAGTAATACTATGCTGCCCATAGAATGCAAGCTTACTGGATTCGGGGCTAGCTCAGGTTCAAGGGAGGTAAAGCAAGCGAATATACTATTGAGTGTCCTTGGCCCCGAATTGGCCGCTAGTATTGGTTTGCCAAAGCCTGATCAATGGCAGTGCTATTTATACTATGTGCTCGAGGCCGATAATCACAATGCCATGTTTGAGACACTGTCTCAGTTAACCCAACATCTACAGGATGTGCATATCAAGACCAATACTTCGGGGACTATTGGCATCGAGATAGATACTGACGGCATATACCTGAAAGCTGTTCCGTACGAGACTTCTCCTTTGCCTTCCTTGAGGAATCCAGTACCGACGTGTGTTGCGAAGTTAGAAGAGGGCGATGATCCCCGCCCTCTATATCTCATCCCGATAGATCCCGACATTGGGTTGAAAGATGAACTCTATGGCATTAGGGTTCTTGAAGAGAGAGTAAGAAGTAGCGTTATATCACTTATTGGACGCCGGCTAGATGATACTCGGTTCGAAGTCCACGAGGATGAGATTATGCAGACAGCGATCGAGCTGTGGGGCTATTGGGAACATGAGCCGGCCAAATCCAGTTTGCTAAGAAAAATCGCGCGTCCTTATCTTCGGGAACTGCTTGATGGGCTTCGACGCCTGGGAGCCGACATCAAGTATGAACAGCGCATTATCAGGTTCCGAGCAGTGACGCCCAAACTCGCAGCAGAAATCCGCAGTAGGTTAATCAGCCGAGATTTCGCAAGGCAAGATGTGGCACTGTGGGAAAGCTATAGACAGTTGAGCTTTGACGATGTGGTTGAAGGATGGGCCGAATGAGAAATTCTTGGTGCTAGCCCCAAAAGGGCCTCGAAAAGCCTGTTCACCATCGCGAGTCCACTCCCGCCTATCCTTTTCCCCTTCGCACCCCTTTCCCCCTTGCGCTATACTCGCAGCCAGACAACTGAGCGCGGCGAGCGCCGTCCGCTGGCGGCGGCTCGCCTGAGGAGCGTGAGCCAATGATCACCGCACTGGTCACCGGGGGCACGGGGTTCGTCGGATCGCATGTGGCGCGGGCGCTGCTCGCGCGCGGCTACCAGGTGCGCATCCTGCGCCGGCCCACCAGCCGCCTCGACCTGGTCGCCGATCTCGCCTGCGAGCACGCCGTCGGCGACGTGACCGACTATGACTCGCTGCTGGCGGCCATGCACGGCGTGGACTGGGTGTTCCATGTGGCGGCGGTGGCCGATTACTGGCGCAACGACCCGCAGCGCATCTACGCGGTCAACGTGGACGGCACGCGCAACGTCCTGCGCGCGGCAGAAGCCAGCGGCGTCAGGCGGGTGATCTTCACCAGCAGCGCGGCGGCGGTGGGCTACCGCGACGACCTGGGCGCGGTGGATGAGTCCGTGCGCTTCAACTGGGATCAGCATCTCACCCCCTACGGGCACAGCAAGTTCCTGGCCGAGGCGGAAGTGCACCGCGCCATCCAGCGCGGGCTGGACTGCGTGATCCTCAACCCGACGGTGATCATCGGGCCGGGCGATCTCAACCAGATTTCGAGCAGCGTGGTGCTGGAAATGGCGCAGGGGCACATCCCGCCGACGGTGCCGCCGGGCGGCGTGACGGTCATTGACGTGCGCGACGTGGCGGCGGCGCATGTGGCTGCCGCCGAGCGCGGGCGCACCGGCGAGCGCTACCTGCTGGGCACGGTGGACCTGACGCACAAGGCGTGGCTGCGCCTGACCGCGCACGCAGTCGGGCGGCGCATGGGGGCGTTCCCGCTGCCGGCCTGGGCAGTGCGGATCGTCGCTGTGGCCGCGGATGTCCTGCGCCGCCTGGGGGCGAACATCCCTATTGAGGGCAACCAGCTTCGCCTGAGCACGCGCATGATGTTCTTCAACTGCCAGAAGGCGTGGCACGAGCTAGGGGAGCCGCAGGTGCCGATTCACCAGAGTCTGCGCGACACGTATGCCTGGTACAGGTCGCACGGGGAGCTATAACAGAGCAGGGGCGCACGATGTGACGCCCCTGGATTTCCACGATCGGGTGATGTCCACACAAGGAACCAGGCGGGGCACCTCCACAGCTCGTGCTCTCGCGGTCAACCAAACGTGCTTTATAGCACCTACCTAGCTGGCTGGAATGCGCTACCTGCTCAGCTCTTAAGAGGTTGACGCCGCGAGTACGCTGGAATGCCTCGCCTGGACATTACACACAGTGTAGCACGGATCAGATTCTGAACGCAATACCCCGCGAAACATTGGCTCTGCGAACAGGTTGTTGGGCGGTTGCCAGAACGCCCCCATCCCCCGCCAACGGCCTGATAACTCGTTCGGGCACCCGTCCCGGCGAACATCTGGCAGATCGCGGCCCTGGCCGCGTATACTAGGGCCTTCATCGCGCAGAGCGCGGCGGCTGGCCGGCTGCTGCGGTGCGCCTGTGTTCGAGGGAGCCAGAGCTATGGTCAAGAGATTCGCGCTGAGTGTGCTCGTCTGCGGGATTGCCCTGGGGATGGCCTCGCTCAGCGCCCGCGCTCAGGACGATTTCGGCCCGACGATCCTGCTCTTCACCTGTGACCGGGCGGAAGTTACGCTGGACGAGCTGGAGTCCGGCGAGCAGACGGCGACGCTGGCCTGGCACATCGCTCATGTGGGCCAGGGGCTGCGCGTCGCCCTGCACACGTACCAGGGGCGGGGCTGGGTGCCCATCGAGACGCCCGATCCTCTGCCGCCCGTCGGGGAGTGGAGCGTGCCGCTGACCGCGCCGGCCAACTTCGGGCCGCTCACCTTCCGCGTCAGCATCGTGGATCGCGCGGGCGTCATCCTCGATGAGCGCACGCTGGTCATCCCCTTCGATACAGAGTGGCTGGAGGCGCTCGAACCGGTCATCGAGTCGTTCACCACGCCCGCGCAGAGTCTGGCCGCGTCGGTGCTGGCCTCTGGCGGGGCGCGCGTCGAGGTGACCTGGGCCGTGCGCGACCGCCCCCCGCTGGCGGCTCTCACCTTCAGCCAGATGCTTACGGATAACCAGTTGCAGAATATCGAGCTGCCACGGGAACACCTGTGGATCCCTTCGAGCGGGACGGGCCTGGTCGCGCCTGTGCTCCCCTCCGGCGGGAACGAGGTGCGGCTGCGCCTGGCGCTCATCCACGTGATCAGCGGCGAAGTGCTGGACGAGGCGCTGATCACCCTGCCGGTCATCGGCATGGCGCTACCGCCCACGCCGGCCCCCAGCGCCGAAGTCCCAGGCACGCCGCCCGATGCGCCCGCTGGCCCCCGCGACCTGGTCATTCAGACCGATTGCGCGGGGGGGCCGCCCGGCCAGCCACCGCGCGGCTGGCTGGATGGGCCGGGCATCCCCTCGCCGGATGGGCTGCGCCTCGTCTACAGCGCCAACCCGGTTGGCGCGGCCCAACTGATCATCGCCAACGCCAACGGCTCCGGCCAGGTCGCCGTCCCCGCACCGGTCAGCGATCTGCCGCTGGGCATCCGCCCGCGCTGGTCGCCGGACAGCCAGCGCCTTGCCTTTGCCATTCTCACGCTGTCGCCGCCGGGCGGCACGATCTATGTCGTCCAGGCGGACGGCACCGATCTGCGCCGTATCGCCAGCTACGCCGGCCCCTTCGACGACCTGGCCTGGTCCGATGACGGGCAGCAGCTTTTCTACACGAGCGGTGAGGTGAACGGCTCCGGCGATGATCAGCGGATCGAGGGCTACCAGGTTTACGCGATCGCGGCGGACGGGCTGGGCAGCCCGGCGGTTTACGCAGACGGGTGCGCGATCTACCAGCGCGCCGCGCCGTAGGGTGGGGCCGCCAGACAAAAACAGGCCGCCTTCGCGACCCGTTTCTGCTGGTAGGATGTGCCAGGCGGTGCTGACCGCGCTAGCCCTGGCGCTGCTTGTGCTTCGGGGTGGCCGAGCACATCACGTACAGACGGCCATTACGACGCACAAAGTAGCACTTGTCGCACATCTTGCGCACAGAAGAACGTACCTTCATGACAACACCTCCCCTTGCCGGGCTTGCAGCCACTACCCCTCAACAACGGCGCGCACTGGTTGGGGATAGGCGAATTGGGCGTATGCGCAAACGCTCCCGCGCGGCCCTCTTGGGACAGCGCGCCACCATTATAGCCTGTTTTGCGCCAAAATCCAGACCGATTCGGCGGGGGGCGCGTGCAGAACCCGCTAGACAGAGGCGCGCCCTGGCTGACCTCACCCCGCCCGGCGGGGTGAAGCCAGGCTCGATGCACTCATCTCGTCGGGTGTGTGCTAGAATCTCACTGACTCTCTTGATCCGCTACAGCAAGGAAACCTGATGACCACACTTGGCAAGTACCGCCATCTAGCCCAGGCCAGCACGCCCGCTGGCCACTTCGTCATGCTGGCCATTGACCACCGCGACGTGCTGCGCGATGCCCTGAACAGGACCGCGCCGTCGCCCATCAGCGACGCGCAGTTCGCCGCGTTCAAGCGCGACGTTATGCAGCATTTGCTGCCGGCGTGCAGCGCAGTGCTGGCCGATCCCGGCTACGGTTTTGGGCCGGGCATCGCCGACGGGACGATTGGCGGGGCGATTGGCGTGCTGGCCCCGCTCGAGGATGCCAGCTACACCACCGACCCGCACCGTTACCGTCCCGCTTTCATGCCCGGCTGGTCGGTGGCGCGCATCAAGCGGTTCGGCGGGGCCGGCGTCAAGCTGCTGGTGTACTACCATCCAGAGGCTTCCACCGCCGCCGCCGTGCGCGATACCGTCTCCCGCGCCGTCGAGGAGTGCGCCCGCTATGACCTGCCGCTGTACCTGGAGCCGCTCAGCTTCTCGCCCGACCCGGACAGGCCGCTGCCCAGCGCCGAGCGCCGTCAGCTAGGCGTGGAAGCGGCCCGCACCTTCTGCGCGCTGGGTATTGACGTGCTCAAGGCCGAGTTCCCGGTCAATGTGCGCCAGGAGCCGGACGAGGACATCTGGCGGGCAGCGCTGGCCGAGCTGGACGCCGCCTGCACTGTCCCCTGGACGCTGCTCAGCGCGGGCGTGGACTACCCCACCTTCCTGCGCCAGACGGAGCTGGCCTGCCAGGCAGGGGCCAGCGGAGTCATCGTCGGGCGGTCGGTGTGGGCGGAGGCGGCGTCGCTGGACGGTGAAGCGCGCGCGCGCTTCCTGGCGACGACGGGCCAGGAGCGTCTGCGGGCGCTGGCCGCAGCCTGCGCGCAGCACGGGGCCGACTGGCGCAGGCGCGTCGCCCCGCCAGAGACTACCGCGCCGGACTGGTACTTCGGCTACGGGGAATTTGGGGACCAGTACAAGCTGGCGGAAGCACGCCGGTAGTTGCTCGCTGTCCCCCCTTCACCTCAAACCCCTGACCCGCAAGGAGGGAGGGGCTTGGCGGACAGGCACAGCCAAAGAGGTGGGCAATGCATAGCCCGCCAGCGGGGAGGGGCGGGTTCTAGCGCGAGGGCGGGGCCGTCGAGCGGCGTACAACCAGCGACGTGGGCAGCAGCACCGATTGCGGCGGTGACTCCTGCTCATCCAACTGGGCGAGCAGGATGGTCGCCGCCGTCTCGCCGATGGCGTAGATCGGCTGGGCGATGGTCGTCAGTGGCGGGATGATGAACGACGCCAGCGGGATGTCGTCGAAGCCCATCACCGACACGCTGGCGGGGACGCGCAGACCCAGCTCGTCGGCGGCGTGCAGCGCGCCGACGGCGATTGAATCGGTCAGGGCGAAGAGGGCAGTGGGCCGGTTGGCGCTGTTCAGCAGGCTCAGCGCCGCCGTGTGCCCGGTCTCGAAGTCGGGCAGCCCGCCCATGATGCACACTTCTCCCTGCACGCCCGCTTCGTTGAGGGCTTGCTGCGCCCCGCGCACGCGGTCGCGGGGGATCATCTCCAGGCTGCCGCTGATCACGGCGATGCGCCGGTGGCCCAGGTCCAGCAGATGGCGCACGCCGTCGCGGGCGCCCTGCTCGTTGGTGACGCGCACTTCGCTGACGGGCAGGCCGGGCAGGGAGCGTTCCAGCAGCACGACCGGGATGCCGCGCTCGATCAGCCGCTCGACGTGCGGGCGGCGGTCCTCGGCGGCTACGAAATACACGACGGCGTCCACCTGCTGGCCGAGCAGCATGGTCACGTAGTCGTCTTCTTTGGCGCTGTTCTCCTCGGTATTGCAGAACAGCGTGCGGAAGCCGTGCGCGAACAGCGTCTTCTCGATGGCGAAGACGAGCGTGCTGAAGTACGGCTCGTTGATGCGCGGGAGCAGGACACCGACCGAGCGCGTCGCCTGGCGGCGCAGTCCCTGGGCGATGGCGTTGGGGTGATAGGCGAGCTTGCGCATTGCCGCGTGGACGCGCTGGCGGGCCTCCTCGCTGGCGTAGCCCGTCCCGTTGATCACGCGCGAGACGGTGGCGATGGAGACACCCGCCTCAGCCGCTACATCCCGGATGGTAGTCATGCTGTCCCTGTCGGCGCGTGCCTGTGCGCGCTGTGCCGTCAGCCGCGCCGCTCCAGGCGCTTGGTGTACCTGTCCACCGTCACCGCGGCCACCAGCACAATCCCCTTGATCATCTCCTGCTGGTAGGACTCGACGCGCAGCATGTTCATGCCGTTGCCCAGCTCGCCGATCAGCAGCGCGCCGATCACCACGCCGGGGATGTTGCCCACGCCGCCGAACAGGCTGACCCCGCCCAGCACCGAGGAGGCGATGGCTTCCAGCTCCAGCCCCACGCCGATGCGCGGCTGCGCCGAATAGAGCCGGGCGGTGAGCAACATGCCGGCCAGCGCCGCCAGCAGCCCGCTGATGCCGTAGGTGAGCAGCTTGATGCGGTTGACGGGCACGCCAGCCAGGCGCGCCGTCTCTTCGTTGCCGCCGATGGCGTAGATGTGCAGCCCGAAGCGCGTCTGGGTGAGCAGCAGCACGGCCAGGCCAACGATGGCCAGCGCCACCAGCACCGGCGCGGGCACATCGCCCAGCACGGGCAGCGTGATCGAGCCGCGCCCCCAGAACGTGTAGGCGTCCACGCTGGCGATGGAGATGGGCTTTTTGCTGGTGTAGAGCAGCATCAGCCCGCGCGCCACGCCCATCATGGAGAGAGTCGCCACGAAGGGCGGCAGCTTGCCGAACACGACCAGCGCGCCATTGACCAGGCCCAGCCCGAAGCCCGCAGCCAGGGCCAGCAGCACGCTCAGCTCGAGCGGCACGCCGCTGCGCACGACCAGCCCCGCCGACAGCGCCCCACCCAGCGCCGCGATTGAGCCGACCGACAGGTCAATGCCGCCAGCGAGCATGACCAGCGCCATGCCGACCGTCACGACGACGATGTGCGCGTTCTGCTGCGCCACGTTGGTCAGGTTCTGCTTGGTGAGGAAGCGCCCGGTCTCTGACTCGAAATAGAGGGCCAGCCCCACCAGCACCAGCAGCACGATGCTGCGCCGCAGCACGTTGGCCAGCGTTTGTTGCCAGGAAACAGATAGTAAGGCGCTCATCAGTCGCTTGGTTTCTCTCTAGACCGGGTTTATGCCGGTCGCCGCGTTCATCAGCGCATCTTCGGTGGCGGTGCGCGCGTCGAAGATGCCCGCCAGCCGCCCCTCGTGCATGACCAGGATGCGATCGCTGATGCCCATCACTTCCGGCAGCTCTGAGGAGATCATCAGGATGCCCACGCCGCGCTCGGCAAGCTGGTTCATCAGCCGGTAGATCTCCGCCTTGGCCCCCACGTCAATGCCGCGCGTCGGCTCGTCGAGGATGAGCACCTTCGGGTCGAGCGTCAGCCACTTGGCGATGACCACTTTCTGCTGGTTGCCGCCGCTCAGGTTGCGCACACGCTGGGCTGTTGAGGGCGTGCGAATGTCCAGCCGCGTCACGAAATCGCTCGTGATCTGCTCGACCCGCGCCCAGCGAATGAACAGCCCGTGCGTCAGGCGGCGCAGCGCGGCCATGACCACGTTGGCTGCCACCGACATGCGCAGGAACAGCCCCTGGCGCTTGCGATCTTCGGGCACGAAGCCGATGCCGCTGCGGATCGCCTCCTGCGGGCGACGGATGCGCAGGGGTTGGCCATCCAGCAGGATCGTGCCGGCGGTGGCCGGTCGCGCGCCGAAGATCGCCTCGGCCAGCTCGGTGCGACCCGCGCCGACCAGCCCGGCCACGCCCAGAATCTCGCCCTTGCGCAGCGCGAAGCTGACATCGCGCACGCGCTCGCCCCGGCCCAGCCCGCGCACTTCGAGGACTACCTCGTCGGCTGGCGGGGTGCTGCGTCGCTCGAAAATCTGGCCCATCTCGCGCCCGACCATCATGCGGATGATGTCGTCGGTGCTCAGCTCGCTCACCGGGCGCGTGTCAACAAGCTGCCCGTCGCGCAGCACCGTCACCCGGTCGGCGATGTGCAGCACTTCCTCCAGCCGGTGCGAGATGAAGATGACGGCAACGCCCTGGGCGCGCAGCGCGCGCATCTGGCCGAACAGGGTCTCCACTTCGCGGTCGGTCAATGACGAGGTCGGCTCGTCCATGACGATCAGGCGCGCATCCATCGAAAGCGCCTTGGCCACCTCGATCATCTGCTGCTGGGCGATGGGGAAGAAGCGCACCGGCGTGCGCACGCTCACCTCCAGCCCCAGCCGGTCGAGATCGGCCTGCGCCTGGCGGTACAGGCTGCGCCAGTTCACCGTGCCGGGCAGCCTGCCCGCCGGCTCGCGCCCCAGATAGATATTTTTGCCGGCGTCGAGGTAGGGGATGAGCGCCAGCTCCTGGTGAATCATGCTGATGCCCAGGCGTTGGGCATCGTGCGGCGAGTGGATGGTCGCCGCCTGGCCCTGCCAGAGGATCTCGCCGGCGTCCGCCCCATACACCCCGTTGAGCACCTTCATCAGCGTGCTCTTGCCGGCGCCATTCTCGCCCACCAGCGCCAGAATCTCGCCGGGATACACCGTCAGGTCCACGCTCTGAAGCGCCTGGACGCCGGGGAACGCCTTGCTGATGCCCCGCATCTGTAAAAGCGGTGTGTTGTCCATGCTGCTCGCTAACGTGAAAAGGCTGTGCAGGAGCGCGCCCCTGCACAGCCGCACACTCATGCCGCTTACTGGGTGACGAGCGCCAGGTCAACCGGGATGTAGGTTGCCACTTCCTGGCCGCCCAGGTAAGCCGCCGCCGTCTCGACGCCGAGCGCGCCCATCAGGGCGGGCTGCTGGGCGACGGTCGCGGCCAGGGTGCCCGCGCTCACGGCGGCCACCGCGTCATCTACCGCGTCGAAGCCGACGAAGGTGATGTCCGCCGCGCGGCCCGCCGCGGTCGCGGCTTCGATGGCGCCCAGGATCATCTCGTCATTGTGGGCGAAGACGCCGTTGATGGTGTCCTGCGCCTGCAGGATGTTCTCGAAGACGGTCAGGCCCTCGGCGCGGTTGAAGTTGGCCGTCTGGCGGGCGACGATCTCCACGCCGGGGCAGCTCTCGCTCATGTAGGCGTTGAAGCCCGCGCCGCGGTCGCGCGCCGCCGACGTGCCGGCGATGCCTTCCAGCTCAACGACCTTGCCCGCGCCGCCCAGCGCATTGCACAGGAACTCAGCGGCCATGCGACCACCGGCCACGTTGTCCGAGGCGATGTGGCTGACCACTTCGCCGCTGGACGCGCCGCGGTCAATGGTGAAGACGGGGATGCCCGCGTCGTTGGCGGCCAGGATCGAGGGCACGATGGCGTCAGCGTCGGTCGGGTTGACCAGGATGGCGTCCACGCCCTGGGCGATCAGGTCTTCCATGTTCGCCGCCTCGGTCGCCGGGTCGTCCTGCGAGTCGAGCACGACCACTTCCACCGGGCCAAGCTCCGCCGCCGCCTGGAGCGCGCCGTCGCGCAGCGTGACGAAGAACGGGTTGTTGAGCGTGGACAGCGACAGGCCGAGCGTCAGCTTCTGCACTAGGCGCAGGTCAACCGGGATGTAGGCCGGGACTTCCTGGCCGCCCAGGTAGGCCGCCGCCGTCTCGACGCCGAGCGCGCCCATCAGGGCGGGCTGCTGGGCGACGGTCGCGGCCAGGGTGCCCGCGCTCACGGCGGCCACCGCGTCATCTACCGCGTCGAAGCCGACAAAGGTGATGTCCGCCGCGCGGCCCGCCGCGGTCGCGGCTTCGATGGCGCCCAGGATCATCTCGTCATTGTGGGCGAAGACGCCGTTGATGGTGTCCTGCGCCTGCAGGATGTTCTCGAAGACGGTCAGGCCCTCGGCACGGTTGAAGTTGGCCGTCTGGCGGGCGACGATCTCCACGCCGGAGCAGCTCTCGCTCATGTAGGCGTTGAAGCCCGCGCCGCGGTCGCGCGCCGCCGACGTGCCGGCGATGCCTTCCAGCTCGACAACCTTGCCCGCGCCGCCCAGCGCATTGCACAGGAAGGCAGCAGCCATGCGACCACCGGCCACGTTGTCCGAGGCGATGTGGCTGACCACTTCGCCGCTGGACGCGCCGCGGTCAATGGTGAAGACGGGGATGCCCGCGTCGTTGGCGGCCAGGATCGAGGGCACGATGGCGTCAGCGTCGGTCGGGTTGACCAGGATGGCGTCCACGCCCTGGGCGATCAGGTCTTCCATGTTCGCCGCCTCGGTCGCCGGGTCATCCTGCGAGTCGAGCACGATCAGCTCGACGCCCTGCGCTGCGGCGGCCTTCTGCGCGCCGTCGCGCAGCGTGACGAAGAACGGGTTGTTGAGCGTGGACAGCGACAGGCCGATAGTCAGCGGCTCGTCCTGGGCGCTCACGGCTGCCAGCGGGAAGACCGCCAGCAGCGCAGCCAGCACTAGCATGATGCTTCTACGGAACATGTTTTTGTACCTCCAACCAATCACTACACAGCCAAGCGAGTGAGAATACGGGAGTGAACTCAAAGAACGCGCGAATTGCAGATTGTCTACCTCCTTCTGTCACGTGGCCCTACGACGGCCATGCACGTCAGCGAATGGCGCGATGGAGCAGCAGCGCCAGGGCGATGACCGCTCCTTTGGTGATGTCCTGGTAGAACGAGGAAACATCCAGCAGGTTCAGGCCGTTGTCAATGATGCCGATGATCAGCACGCCGATCAACGTGCCCATGATCGTCCCCTCGCCGCCGTCAAAACTGGTGCCGCCCACGACCACCGCGGCGATGGCGTTGAACTCGTACATCTCGCCCGCCGTCGGCTGGGCAGAGTTGAGCCGCCCGACCAGGATGATCCCGGCCAGCGCAGAGAGCGCCCCTGCCGCCACATAGACGAACATTTTGATCAGGCGCACGGGCAGCCCCGACAGGTAGGCCGCTTCCTCGTTGTCGCCCAGGCCGAAGATGTAGCGCCCGAACGGGATGTGGTTGAGCAGGATATACCCGGCCAGAAACACCAGCCCGGCGACGATGATCGGCATGGGAATGCCCAAAGGCTCGGCGGTGCCCAGCAGGCGGAAGCCCCGCCCAAGCTGATCCAGCCCGCTGATCGGCTGGCCATCGGTGTAGAACTTGGCCGCGCCGCGCGCAAAGGTCATCATGCCCAGCGTGGCGATGAACGGGGGGATGTTCAGCCAGCTCACCAGCAGGCCGTTCACCGCGCCGGCGGCGGCCCCCACCAGCAGGCAGACGCCAATCGCCTGCACCACCGGCATCCCCTCGTTCTTGAGCAGGTCCACGCCGATCACCGTCGAGAGCGCCAGCACCGACCCTACCGACAGGTCAATGCCGCGCGTGAGGATGACCAGCATCATGCCTATCGAGATAATGCCGTTGATCGAAGACTGGCGCAGAACATTGAGCAGGTTGCTGCTGGTCAGGAAGCGATCCGAAGCCAGGCTGAGCACGATACACAGCAGGATCAGCGACAGCAGCAAGCCATAGCGCTGGAAGAAGGTGCGCCAGTTGATCTCTTTGGGGAAGGTTTTGGCCGCGATCAAAAGGTTACTCCTGCGATCAAAATCACGTTCGCATACGGCGTGAACTCGCCAGTGCGCACCACTGCCCGTGCTGCTGCCGTTCGCGCCTTGAATTCTTCGTGCGGGATCGCCGTCACCGGCACGTCGCCCAGCGCCGCCAGCAGCGCCGCGTGCAGGGTCGGGCTGTGGCTGGCCATCTCGCTGGCGATCACCGCGCCCTGCACCTGCATCTCGGCCAGCACCGCCCGCAGTACGTCCAGGAAGGGCGGGATGCCCTGGCTCACGGCCAGGTCAATGCGCTGGGTTGCGGACGGGATGGGCAGCCCGGCGTCGGCGATGACCAGCGTATCCAGGTGACCCAGCCCGGCGACGGCGCTCGAAAGTGGCTGGTTCAGCAAGACCGTCTTCTTCATAGAGATTATCCCTGTTCACGCCAGCCGCCGGCATGAATCGCGCTCGACCAGCGCGACCGGCAGCGCCTCCTGCACCGGCGGTGTAGTGTCGGATTTCTGCAGCCGCGCCACCAGGCGCTCGACGGCCAGGCGGCCAAGCTCCTGGGCGGGCTGGGCAATCGTCGTCAGGCGCGGCACGGTGTACGAAGCGAGTGGAATGTTGTCGTAGCCGACCACCGAGATGTCGTCCGGCACGCGCAGCCCTGCCTCGTGAATGGCGCACAGCGCACCGACCGCCATGAGATCGTTGCAGGCGAAGATCGCTGTTGGCCGGGCGTTGAGCGCCAGAAGCTGGCGGCAGGCCCGGTAGCCACTCTCGTGCTGGAAGTCCCCGGTCACGACGAGCGCCGGATTGATGGGCAGCCCTGCGCCGCGCAGCGCCTCGTAATAGCCCGTCACCCGGTCGGCGCTCGGCGTCAGGAACGATGGCCCGGTGATGCAGCCGATGCGATGGTGACCCAGGCCGAGCAGGTAGCTCGTCGCCAGCAGACCGCCCTCTCTGTTGGCCGTGAACAGCTCATCTACCTTCGGGATATTCGCAGAGCGATCCACCATGACCACCGGCTTGCCGTGCGCCGCCAGCAGGGCGATGGAGTCGTTGTACGCGCCAGTCGAGATGAGCAGAATGCCGTCCACCTGGCGGGAAATGAGCACCTCCAGGTAGGCCAGCTCGCGCGCGCGATCGTCGTTGGCGTTGCCGAGGATGATATTATACCCCCGGTCGAAGCAGGCCGCCTCGATGCCCAGCAGGATTTCGGCGAAGTAGGGGTTGGCGCTGTTGGGCAGCAGCACGCCCAGGGTCATGGACTGGCTGCTGCGCAGGCTACGCGCCAGGCGGTTGGGGCTGTAGCTGAGGTCGGCCAGGGCCTGCAGCACGCGCTGGCGGGTGTCCGGGCTGACATAGCGCGTCCCGTTGATGACGTGGGACACGGTGGAGGTGGACACCTGGGCGGCTGCGGCCACATCGCGGATGGTCGTCATGGCTTCTCGCTCGTCGAAACGATTGCGCAATCGTTTCGCACTCATCATAGCGCAGGTTGCCCGCCAGCGTCAAGTGACTCGTTTGGCGCCGCCGAACAGCTTCATGGGGGTGCGTCGCGATACTACTGCGAAATACTTCCGTAGGGGCGTATTGCAATACGCCCCTACGGGGCCGCAGCAGAGTTATGTCCCAGCCGTCTGGCAGGTCATGCGCGCCCAGCCGCGCCCAGGTCGTTGACGGGGCGCGGCACATGGGGCATGATCGGGGTGCGGATCCATTCCCAGCGAGCAGCCCATGCGTGTCCTGATGCTCTCCAAGGCGTGCGTCGTCGGCGCCTATCAGCGCAAGCTCGAAGAGATGGCGGCGCTGCCGGGCGTGACGCTGCGTGTCCTCGTCCCACCGGCCTGGCGCGACGCTGCACGCGGCGAGCTGCGCCTGGAGCGGGCGCACGTCAGCGGCTACGATCTGCAGGCCACGCCGATCCGCTTCAATGGCAGCTTCCACCTGCACCATTACCCGCAGTTCGGGCGCGCGGTGCGCGCCTTCCAGCCGGACATCGTGCACATAGACGAGGAGCCGTACAACCTCGCCACCTGGCACGCATTGTGGCACGCTCGCCGGGCCGGGGCGCGCACCCTGTTCTTCTCGTGGCAGAATATCGCCCGCCGCTACCCGCTGCCCTTCCGCCTGGGCGAGCGCTGGGTGCTGCGCACGGTGGACTACGCTATCGCCGGGACGCAGAGCGCGGCGGATGTCTGGCGGGCGAAGGGCTACGCCGGGCCGCTGGCGATCATCCCACAATTCGGCGTGGACCCGGACGTGTTCTTCCCGGCGGAACACCCGCGCGAGGGTGAGCCGTTCGTTATCGGTTTTGTAGGGCGGCTGGTTGAGGAAAAGGGCGGCGCGATCCTGTTGGAGGCGTTGGCCCGGCTGGATGGCGCGTGGCGGCTCGACGTGATCGGCGAAGGGCCGCAGCGCACGGCGCTGGCCGGCCAGGCGCAACGGCTGGGCATCGCCGACCGCGTGACCTTCGCCGCGCTGCCCTCGACGCAGATGCCGGACTTCTACCGGCGCATTGACGCGCTGGCTGTGCCTTCCCTGACACGCCCCAACTGGAAGGAGCAGTTTGGCCGCGTCATTGTCGAGGCGATGGCCTGCGGCGTGCCGGTCATCGGCTCAGCGAGCGGGGCGATCCCGGACGTGACCGGTGAGGGCGGGCTGATCGTCCCCGAAGGCGACAGCGCGGCCCTGGCCGACGCACTGCATCGCCTGCAAGCGGCGCCCGATCTGCGCCGCACTTTGGGAGAGCGTGGGCGGGCGCGCGTCCTGGCGCATTACACCCAGGCGCAGGTCGCCGCGCAGACGGTCGCCGTCTACCGGGCGCTGCTGGCGCGCTAGCCGCTGAGTGTGCTTTACTCTAAAGAGCTAACCGCAGAGGAAGAGATGTTTGACCAAGAGCAACAGCGTAAATGTGTTGACACAACAAATTATCGGCGTGGCGATTGAAGTACACCGGGCGCTTGGCCCTGGCTTGCTGGAGTCGGCCTATGAGGCGTGTTTGTGCCGCGAGCTGAGCCTGCGCCAGATTCCATCCGAGTGCCAGGTACAACTTCCGGTCAGCTACAAGGGCGTTAGGGTGGATTGTGGCTATCGGCTGGATATTCTGGTTGATAACATAGTGCCAGTTGAGCTAAAGGCTGTGGAGCAACTGTCGCCTGTTCATGAGGCCCAGGTATTGTCACACCTACACCTGGGCAGTTGGCAGATTGGCTTGCTCATCAACTTTCATGTGCCTGTTCTCAGGCAGGGCATCAAACGCATTGTCTTGGGCTTGAGCGAAACCTGAGGAATGCTCAATCAAGAATCTCTGCGCTCTCTGCGTCTCTGCGGTTCAGACTGCATTTCACCAGGGGAGAGACCCGCATGGCCGAAACAGAACAGACACCCATCGTCGGCCAGGTGCTGCGCGCCAGCACGGTCGGCTTCGTCTGTGGCACGCGCAGCCAGCAGATCGAGCACCCGGCGTTTGGCGCGTTCGTGCGCACGCGGCAGGATTCCGCCGCCGACCTGGACGTGATCGGCGTGATTCACGCCATCAGCATTGACGACGATCCGCTCGTTCGCCAGATGATTCTGGCCAATAACATGACCCAGGCCACCATCCGCGACCAGCGCGAGAACCGCCTGGTGCCGCTGGAAATCAGCGTGCTCAATGTGGGTTACATCCAGGGCGGGCGCATCTACCAGACGCTGCCGCCGCGCCCGCCGCTCAGCCTGGACCCGGTGCTGCTCTGCGACGCGCCGACGGTCGCCCGCTTCACTGCGCGGCTGGACTTTCTGCGGCTGGTGCTCAATGCCAGCGATGTGCCGACAGAGCAACTGCTGGCGGCGGTGCTGAAGTTCGCGGCGGCGGCGCGCCCGGACGCCGAGCGGCGCGCTTTCCTGGTGGAGGCGGGGCGACTGTTGGCCGGCCTGCTGAGCCAGGACCTGCCGCGCCTGCAACACCTGTTGCAGTTGATCAGGCCGGCGTGAGCGGCATGTTGTGCCATTATCTGCGAGGAACACAGCCATGACCACACGCGATCCGCTTTTCCCGGAAACAGACAGCCTGGACGACTGGTTCCCGCGCGGCGCGCACTCTACGCCGGCAGCGCCCGGTGCCGGTCAACGGCTGGGCGTGGTCGTCGGCGGCTCGCTCAGCCGGGGATTGGACATCAAGCTCGACCCGCAGGCGACCATCGAAGACCTGGCCGTGGGGCGCTACGTGGTCGTGCGCGGGCGCTCCAAACGCTTCTTCTGCATGATCACCGACGTGCTGCTCGACGCGACCAACCCGGCCATCCGCAGCGACCCGCCCGACCTGGGCGACGCCTTCCTGCGCGATGTGTACAGCGGCACGGCGGCCTTCGGCACGGTGCACGTCGCGCCCATGCTCAGCATTGACGAGGGCAGCGACGAGCCGAAACCGGTGCGCACCATCCCCAGCCATTTCACGGCGGTCGAGATCGCCTCGGCGCAGGACGTGGACGACGTGTTCGGCCAGGAAGACGCCACCCACTTCCACGTCGGCGCGCCGCTGGAGCTGGAGGATACGCGCGTGCACCTCGACCTGCGCCGCCTGGTCGAGCGGTCGGTGGGCATCTTCGGCAAGAGCGGCACGGGCAAGAGCTTCCTGACGCGCATCCTGCTGGCCGGCGTGATCAAGAACGACGCGGCGGTGACGCTGATCTTCGACATGCACAACGATTATGGCTGGGCGGTCAAGACCGAAGACGGGCCGCAGGCGAAGGGCCTCAAGCAGTTGTTCGGCGGGCGCGTGGTCATCTTCACGCTGGATGACGAAGCGACGCGGCGGCGCGGGGCCAGCTACGATCACGAGGTCACCATTGGCTACGACGAGATCGAGCCGGAAGACCTGGCCATGCTCAAGACCACGCTCGACCTGTCCGACGCCATGATTGATGCTGCCTACGAGCTGCACAAGGTGTGGGGCAGGGGCTGGATCGGGCAGCTTATTAATGCCGACGCGGAGGCGCTGGAGGCGCTCAAGGCCCAGCTTGCCGCCAGCTTTGTCTCGGTGCTGGCCCTCAAACGGCGCGTGCAGCGCTTCGAGCGCTACGGCTTCCTCAAGCCGCACGCCGCCGAAGACTCCGCCAGGCGCATCCTGGAGTACATCGAGAGTCGCAAAAACGTCGTGCTGGAGTTCGGGCGCTATGGCAACGCCCTGGACGCCTATATCCTGGTCGCCAACTATCTGACACGCCGCATCCATCAGATGTACGTGGAGCGTGTGGAGAAAGCCCTGGGCGACACCGCCCTGGAGCCGCCGCAACTGCTGATCACCATCGAGGAAGCGCACAAGTTCCTCGACCCGCAGATCGCTCGTCAGACCATCTTCGGCACCATCGCCCGCGAGCTGCGCAAGTACAACGTCACCCTGCTGATCGTAGACCAGCGGCCCAGCGGCATTGACGAGGAAGTGATGAGCCAGATCGGGACGCGCGTCACGGCGCTGCTCGACAACGAGCGCGACATCGCCGCCGTGCTGACCGGCGTCAGCGGGGCGGGCGGGCTGCGCGAAGTGATCGCCCGGCTGGACACGCGCCAGCAGGCGCTGATCATGGGCCACGCTGTGCCCATGCCGGTCGTGGTCAAGACGCGCACCTACGACACTGAGTTCTACGCCAGCGTCAGCTCAGCGAGCACCCAGGACGCGCCCAAGCTCAGCGTCACGCCGTCCGACCCGGAGTCGCGCCGGCTGCGCTGAGGGCCACCATCTCAGCAACGTCCTGGCCCCTTCGCACGTATAGGGAATCAGAACCGAGCCTGCCTTGAGTGCGAATGAGAGGGAAACACCATGACCGAAAACAACACGCCCAAGCCCGAAGACATGGGCGGACACCTGGACGAGGACATCAAGAGCACCGTGCACGACTGGGCCGAAAACCCCGACGAGAGCAAGTTCGAAGACCTGGACGAGCGCGTGGACGAGAAGCTGCGCCGCCGTGTCGCCGGCTGGGTCGGCGTGCAGGAAGATGCCGACTGGAAGACCATCGGCACCAAGATGGACGCCAACACCCGCGAGGCCATCGGCGGCTGGGTCGGCGCCGAAGCGGGCGCGGACTGGGCCGACATCAGCGGCAAGATGGAGAATCGCATCCGGCACGGCATCGCCAGGCTGGTACGCGCCGAGCCAAAGCCGGCCCCCGAAGCGGAGCCTGCCGAGCCGGGGTGGTCGGACATCGGCGCGAAGATCGAGCGCGACGTGCGCGGCTGGATCGGCCACCTGGTCGGCGCGAAAGAGGATGCCGACTGGAAGGCGGTTGGGGATCAGGTGGCGGACCAGGTGCGCACGGCCTTCGACAAGGTGGCTAGGTCCGCCAAGAAGAAGGAAGATGAGGAGCCGTTCTCCCCGCCCGCGCGCATCACCATCGAGGGCGACGAAGATCAGCCTCCTGCGGTCGTATCGGAAGAGCCGGTCGAGCCGCCGCAATAGCCTCGCTGCGCGGGCGGAGATGAAGCCCCGCAGAGGCAGACGCTCCAGGGCAGACTTCGGAAGTCTCCGCAGACTTCCGAAGTCTGATGCAGCGCCAGGCTCCTTCCCCAGGCTCCTTCTCCGCCGATCTTTCGTAGAGGCGCTGCCCCGCTACACCCCTGCCGCCTGACAGGTTTTGCACTCCACCCCGCCAAACTGGCATAGACGGAACGCGCGCGCCCCTCTATAATCGCGCGGCGTGCACCATCCGCTTGACCCGCCACGAGGTCGCCGTGCGCCTGACCACACTCGCTGCCGATTCCGCTCAACGCACCGGCATCACCCTGGTGCTGGTAGGCGCTTTCTGCTTCAGTCTGGCCATCCCCTTCACTCGCTGGACGGACGGGCTGAGCACGAGCACCATCGCCTTCTTCCGCGCGCTGTTCGGCTTCCTGTTCCTGTGCGCGCTGACCATCGCCAGCCGCACGCCAGTGCGCCAGGCATTGAGCTGGGACACGATCCGCCGGCTGGTGCCGCTGGGATTGGTCGTCAGCGCGACGGTGATCCTCTATACCTACGCTGTACAGCACACGACCGCGGCCAACGCCGTCCTGCTGGTCAACTCGGCCCCTATTTACGTGGCGGTGCTGGCCCCGCTGCTGCTGGGCGAGCCGCGCGCCCGCTACACCTGGCAGAGCCTGGCCCTGGCTTTCATTGGCATGGCGCTCATGACCGACCCGGCGCGGCTCGACGTGCGTTCGAGCGAGCTGAGCGGCATCGTCGCCGCGGCGCTCTCCGGCGCGTGCTACAGCCTGGTCATGCTGATCAGCCGCTCGCTGCGCGGGCGCATCAGCGGGCTGACGCAGAATCTATGGTCGAACGGGACCATTGTGCTGGTGCTGCTCCCCTGGGCATTGCGCGCGCCGGGGGCGGTGGTGGTCAGCAACCTGCACCTGCTGATCCCGCTGGGCATCTTCTCGCTCGGCCTGTCGTACCTGTTCTACTTCCAGGGCTTGCAGCGCATCAGCGCGCAGCAAGTGAGCATTGCCTCGCTGGCCGAACCGATCTTCGGCGTGCTGATGGGGCTGGCCTTCTTCGCCGAAGTTCCCAACACCCTGGGCTGGATCGGCGCGGCGCTGATTCTGACCAGCATCACCCTGATCACGCGCTGAGCGGCTCCGTCACGGCAGATCGGCGGTGCACGTCCCCATCCCGCCGGGGCACGTGGCCAGCACGGCGTCGCCCAGCCGCAGCGCGAACGCGCCCGCCGTCCAGAAACGCTCCCCCGGCGCGACGTTGATCACGCTGCGCCGGAAGCGACATATGCCCGGCTGGGGCAGATCGCTCGCCTCCGTCCATGCCCAGACCTGCACGCAATCTCCGCTAGGGAATGCCGTCAGCGATCCGCTGAGCCAGGGCGTCTGCCAGCGGGTAAGCGCCAGCGACTGCCCTTCGCCGGCGATGACCAACGGCGTCAGGTCGAGCAGCTTGCCCGACACGTTGACCAGACTCAGGCTGCGATTGTCATAGACCAGCAGCACGTCCGTGACGCTGCTGGGCGTTGGCGTGGCGACCGGGACAGACGCAGCCGGTGGGCGCGGCGTCGGCGACGGTAACACGGGCGCGGCAAGCGTGCTGGACGGCTGTGTGGAGACCGCTGCGGCAGCGATGGGCGAGGGCGGCGCGGCGGCGACCGCGACCGCGGCTGGCAGCAGGGCCAGGTCGCTATCCAGGTGCACGGCGGCGAGCGTCTCCTGAGTCGCATTCCGATACGCGACGAACAGGTGATTGCCCCCCGCGTCCGGCAAAGGCAGCACGAGTCGCCAGGGCATCCAGCCGCCCAGGGGCCGCCCGTCCTCGTCGAACAGGCGCACTTCGCTCGCCCGGAACAGCCATTCCGCGCTGCGCGCCGCGCCGGGGAAGCGCTCGTCGGACAGGTAGAGCTGCTGTGTGCGCGGGTCGGCGAATGCGGTCAGGACATTGGGCCGCGCGCCAAAGACCACCAGGAACAGGTGGCCGAATTTGTGCGGCAGCACAGCGACGCCCACCTCCCGATAGGCGGGGTTCATCGCCGTGCGGTGGTGAACGTCTGAGCCTTGCCAGTAGGCGATGGCGTTGTCAACATCCGGGCCGACCTGGGCGATCTCGCCGATGGCGATCTGCTCCGGGCGACCGTACACCGGCCAGCCCGCAGCACGGGCGCGATCCGGTGGGGTGCTGCCACCCGGCCCGGTGTGGACATCGTCGGGAATATCCGGCAGGCTCAAGACGTATTGCGCCTGGCGGACGGCCAGCGTCGTCAGCAGGGGGTTGGGCCTCAGCGGCCACAGGTCCGCTTCCTCCAGACGCCAGGCGTTGAGTTCGGCGATCAGCTCGTCGGAGATGGACGTCGCTCCCTGGGCGGAAACGGTCGGTGGGGGTGCCAGCGCAGCCCCGGCGAAGAGCAGCGCACTGAGGAGCATGGTCAGACGGTGAGCCATGGACGGACTCCTCTGTAATAGACTTGGGCAGCGGATGCTTGAGATTATAAACTATCCGTCCGCTGCCCACCAACGTGCCCGTGCTTCCAGCGGCGTCGGGTGGGCGCTGCGCTGCGCGCTGGCTTACCTCACCCCCGCTCGGCGCGGGTGCGCCGTGCCGCCCCCTCTCCACACGCGGAGAGGGGGCAGGTCCGGGCAGCGGAATTCTGGAACCGCAGAGGCGCAGAGGACCCAGAGAAGAACGTAATAACTTGTCTTTTGCTGCGCTCTCTGCGTCTCTGCGGTGCTCCTTTGCTCCGAAGTCCGGCGTCGGGTGGGCGCTGCGCTGCGCGCTGGCTTACCTCACCCCCGCTCGGCGCGGGTGCGCCGCGCCGCCCCCTCTCCACACGCGGAGAGGGGGTAAGCCGAGCATAGCGAGGCTGGGGGTGAGGTCAATCAGCGAGGCGCTGGCAACTTTCGCGCGCACTCAACGACCGAACCGCCAATTGGCGGGGCCTGATCGGTCTGCTATAATGGCGCGGGCCACTGCCGCGCAGCATTCACGCAAGCGCACCCATCTGTCCGAACGACGAGCACCGACGCGATGCCCAGCAACCGTCACTCTGCTGACCAGCCGGGTGAGACGAGCCTATCCCCTACCCGCAGCAGCCGCTCCCGGCTGATCCTGCGGCTGCGGCTGGTCATTGCTTTCGGCCTGATGGCCGTGGTCATCGGGTTGGTGGTCAGCAATCGTGACAAGCTGATCAACGTCAACTGGAAGCTCATCCCGCTGGCCTGGCTGCTGATGCTGCTCAGCACGGTCGTCAAGTCGTTCCGCTGGGGCCTGCTGGTGCACCAGAGCGCGATGGACCTGTCGTTCCGGCGGCTGCTGGGCACGTACCTGGTGGGGGCGTTCTTCAGCACCATCCTGCCCACGTCGGTCGGCGGCGACGCGGTGCGCGCGGTGGATACCGCCGCCAAGACCGGTCGCGTGGCCGACTCTACGTCGTCGGTGCTCATCGAGCGCGGCATCGGCCTGCTGTCCATCTTTGGCATGGCCAGCGCGTTCGCCTACACGCTCGAAGTGGGCGTGGTGCCCCATGCCTTCATCATGGCCGTCTATGCGGCGTTTGTGGGGGGGCTGGTCGGGCTGATCATGCTGCGCCAGGGCTGGTTCATCGAGCCGATCGCGCTGCTCATGACGCGGCTGCGGCTGCATGGCCTGCTGGCGATGGCGCGCAGCTTGCAGGCGGCGCTCAGCGAGCAATTGCTGCGCCCGCCCATCCTGCTGCTCATGTTTCTGCTCTCTCTCATCGCCAACGCTCTGACCATGGGCGCCACCTACCTGGTGCTGGTCGCCGTGCGCGACACGATCCCGCTGGCCGCCTTCGTGCCGATGATCGCGCTCACCACCGTCGCCGAGATGCTGCCGATCTCAATCGCTGCGCTCGGCGTCAAGGAGTCGGCGTACATCTTTTTTCTGGGCCTGGCCGGGGTTTCGAGCGGTGAGGCCAGCGTCATCGCCATCATCATGCGCGTGCTCACCTGGGCGCTGGCCCTGGTGGGCGGCGTGGTCTTTCTGGCGCGCACAGTCTCTTCGCGCTCCGAAGACCCGCGCCGTCGCGCGAGTCACTCGCCGGCTGAGCGCGTTCCCGCGCTCGCCGATGAGTCTGACCTGGAGCAGGAACAACCCGTCCGCCTGCCGACTGCCGATTAGCGCGCCCCTGCCCTTCACGCCGTACAGGAAGCCAGGCCTCTCATGCTCACACTCGTCCAACGCGCTCTCAAAGCCCTGCATATTGTCACCGACCGGCTGCGCACTCAGGGCCTGCGCGCGACCCTGATCTGGATTTATGGTCGGGGCCTGCCCAAGCTGACCGGCGTGCCGCTGGCGCGCTTCAGCCAGATCACGCCGCAGATCTTCGTCGGCGGGCAGTACCGGCAGCGCGGCAAGCGCAAGCTGGAAGCGCTCGGCATCACCGGCGTGGTCAATCTGCGCGCCGAGGCGGACGACGCCGCGCGCGGGCTGACTCTGGCCGAATATTGCTATCTGCCGACGATAGACGACACCGCGCCCACGCTGGAACATCTGGCCGAGGGTGCCGCCTTCGTCGAACGTGTCACGCGCAACGGCGGCAAGGTCTACATTCACTGCGCGGGCGGGGTGGGCCGTGCCCCGACGCTGGCCGCCGCCTACTTCATCACCCAGGGCATGACCCTCGACGAGGCCCTCGCGCTGATCCGGCAGACGCGCCCCTTCATCCGCATCATGCCCCCGCAAATGGCCCAGCTCAAGCGGTTTGAGGCGCAGCAGCGCCGGGAATAACTCTCATGCGCCTCTGCGCGGTCACGATGGATGTGCGCAATGATCGCCGCCCGGCGGACTATCTGCGCCAGACTTATGTGCCATTTCTGCAAGGGCTGGGCATCGCGCCCGCGTTGGTGCCTAACGCGCTGAGCGATCCCGCCGCTTACGCGACGGCACTCGGCGTGACGGGCGTCGTGCTGACCGGCGGCGGCGACGTGGCTCCGGCGCGCTACGGTCAGCCGAACGGGGGTTCGCGCGGCATCTCAGCGCAGCGCGACGCGACCGAATGGGCTTTGCTGGACCTGGCCCTGGCGCGCGGGCTGCCGGTGTTGGGCATCTGTCGCGGGCTTCAGGTGATCAACCTCTACTTCGGGGGCGGGATGGTCCAGGACTTGCCCGCACACGGTGCGCGTTTCCTGGCCCACGAGTCCGACGAGCCGCACGAGGTGACGCTCGTCCATCCCCCGCTGCGCCGCCTGCTGGAGACGGAAACGCTGCACACCAACACGCACCATCACCAGGGCGTCACCGCCGCCGAGCTAGCCCCCGACCTGATCGCGTTCGCCGTGTGCGCCGATGGCGTGATCGAAGGGTTGCTGCATCCGACGCTGCCCGTGCTGGCGGTGCAGTGGCACCCGGAACGCCCGACTCCATCCGCCGCGCACGATCGGCGGCTGTTCGCGCACTTCCTGGGCGGCTGAGAGCGTGTACGAAAACCCCTCACCCCTGCACCCCTCTCCCTCACCGGGGAGAGGGGAAATCCTGCGCCTTGCTCCCCTTCTCCCCCTGGAGGGAGAAGGGGTTGGGGGGATGAGGGGGAGCTTACCAGACACCTTTTGACAGGTTTTGCGGACATCCTACCACACAACACGGGCAGACCTGGGCGCTTCGCGCTACAATCGGGCGCGTAACACCAGCAACCACCGTTGCCAGGCGCAGGGAGGAAAAGACGTGCAGGATGACATTCGCACCACGCAGGAGATCTTCGGGGACTTGTTCGGCGGGCTGGCCAGCCTGGGCGCGCGCGGCGTAGATGGATTTGTGATCGCCAAGGCGCTCGCCCGGCTGCTCATCCAGCAGGGCATCATCCAAAAAGAGACGTTTATTGCCACAATGCGCGAAGTGGCCCACGAGGAATTAGAAGAATCAGAGGAGATCACGAACTTTCTTAGCGAGACTTTCGCCGAGATTCTCGATCAGCTTGCAGTGCGGGCCGAGAAAACCCGAAGCGAACAGTAAGCCGACCGACAAAGCTGGCCACGCTGACTGCCGCTCGCCCCATGCAGCAGACAGCACAGCGGGGGAGCCAACCTGCGCTCCCCCGCTCGACCGATGCAGGGCAGTTTGCCCGGCGTTCTTCGCGCTAGTCAAGCGCGCCAGATTGAGCCAGCAGTGCTCTGACAGCGGGCCGGGCGCGCTGCAACGACGCGCGGCCAGGGAGCTGCTGATCGCCGCACACGCCAGCGAACACCCCTAGCTCCGAGCATTTCTCCGGGTTGTCCGAAGACCCGAACCCGCGCAGGTAGAGCGTGCCGCTTTCGGTCTCAAGGGCGCGCCCCGGCAATCCGCCAAATCCGCCGGTGGACGAAGTGGTCCCGGTGGGCGGGGGCGGCGCACCGGCGGACAGTGTCAGCGAGTATGAGCCGGCTGTCGTCCCCGTGTCAAGGCCGTTGCGCGTGGCGATGATGAGGTAAGAGCCGCTCTCCGGCAGGCGGATGGAGATCTGAGCATCCAGGCCGCCGGCGCTGTCGTCATCTTCGGCGATCACCTGGTCGGTGGGATCCAGGATGGCCAGGTACGAGTCCAGCCCACCGCTGCCGATCATGGTGATCGTGATTTGCTCGCCAGCGGTGCCCATGTATTCGTAGATGTGAAAGTAGCTGTCGTCAGCGATCGTGCCCTTGACAGAGGTGTCCAGGCTGAGTGTGCCTAAGAAGACCATGCCGGGCGGAAGCTGATCATCAGTGGTCGGCTCATCCACTGCCCCGGACTCCTCTGGGATGCCCGCGACGAGCACATAGTCACCGCTGGTAGTCCCGGTATCCAGCCCGGCGCGAGTCGCCAGGATGAGGTACGTGCCTGGCTGCGAAACAGTCAGGTCCAGGAAGGAATCGTATTGGCCACCTTCCACCTGCGGGCCGCTGTCGTCGTCTTCGGCCAGGACTGTACCATCTTCGGTGCCGAAGCCCAGATAGGCGTCGAGCGCGCTGCCTTCAGCAGCGAACATGGCGATTACCAGGCGGGTGCTGGTCTGCACCTGTACCGTGTAGATGTGGGCGAAGGCGTTGTTGGAAATCGTGCCGCCAACCACCTCGCCCAGGGGCAGATTGCCCATGAGAAAGATGCCAGGGCTAAGCTCCTGCGGGCCGGTGGTTGAGGTGGTCGTGGATACATTGACCGGGCCGCTGCCGCCAGCTAATGACAGCGTATATCTGCCCGCCGAAGTCCCCGTGTCGAGGCCGTAGCGAGTGGCGACAATGATGTATTCGCCTGCCGCGGGCAACACCATTTCCAGATAGGCGTTGGCGCCGCCCCCGCTGTCGTCATCCTCAGCGATGACTTCCTCAGTGGGGGAATAAATGAGACCCAGATACGGATCGAGCGCACCGTCGCCCTCCATCAGAATCTGGACACGATCCCCCTTGGCCCCCATGAAGACCCACAACTCGAAGTAGACCTTGCTGTTAATGGTACCGGATACCGCTTCTCCATAGGCGATGGCACCTCCGGCTGCGGCAGCGCGTGGCAGTGCGGGTACGACTAAGGTGAGTACGATGACGATCACCAGCCAACGGGCAAAACGTTGTGCCAACATGGTTGTTTTCCTCCCAGACAGCATCGCCCGCAGAGCGGCCATCTGTTGAGTGGCATCTGCGAGCATACGTTAGCCTTCATTATGGGACACTTAGCGAAGTCATGCAATACACGAACGGTAAATAAAACATTAAAGAGTTGTTGCTGTGCGTGCGCCGGCAGGCCGGTCGCGTCACAAGGGATACGTGCACACCGGTCAGACGATAGGGGCGCTGCGATGCGGACTCCCTCTCTGCACGCAGAGAGGGATGGGCGCAAGAGACACATAGGGGCGCTCGGCGATGAGGCTTCGGGAGTCTGCTGGGCAGAAGGCTCTTCCCCCTGGCTGCCTCCCGTAGAAGCGCGGCTCTGTGTCACGCAACGCAGGGTTCTGCTGCAGAATCCGACTATAGAGGTTACCCTCTGTCGGTGATGACACAGGCGACCGTGTCGTACCAGGAGCCAGTTGATCTCACCTCTCGACTCTCTCTTCCACAAGGGAGACTGTTGACGAAATGCGTCCCCAGGGACGTGTTGCCATGCGTCTCTACGGGGGGCGCAGCAGAGCAACACCCTGGCTGACTTCACCCCCGCCGGGCCAGACGTACCGCTTCAGAGACTCCCCAACAGGCCGCTCTTGACCTTCGCGCGCGCCCGCCGCGCCGCCAATTCGCCGCCGCGCCCAACGCGCGGTAGACTTGGCGGCGCGCAGAGCGCTCTGAGATGGCGAGCCTGGAAGGCGCAGCAGCGCCCGCAAGGCTCAGAGAAACTGGTTGATCAAGGCTATGTCAAGCTCGTCCTATGTCACAGATACGGTCAGCGCTGCCCACAGCCTGACTATCGAGATCGGCCCGGAAATCTGGCGGTTGGTCAATGGCGCGTTCCCGCCCAGCCAGCGGACGGGCATGTCCCCGATGTTGGTCGAAGCGCACCCGGACGGTCTCGCCTATGCACCGGAGTTCGCCCGCGCCCGCCATCTCCCGCCGGGGGGCTGGCTGGCTCCTTCAGGGGTGGTGCGCGTAGTGGTCGGCTGGGCGCCGGAATTGCAGAGCTGGCACCTGGGGCTGCTGCTCGACGGGCCTGCTGAGGCCGCTGGAGAGTTGCGCTGGTGCGGGCTGGCAAGCTGGCCCCAGGGCGCAGCAGCTCAGCACGAAGCGGACGCGCGGCACGCGGCCCAGGCGCTGGCCCGGCTGCTGGATCGTCCTCTGCACGTTGTTGCGCCACCCAGGCCCGCGCCCATCCCTGCCCCGGCCCCGGCTGCGCGCTCCCTGCCTGTGGCGGCTCCGGCGGTTTCGCCCATGCCCGCGCCCGCCGAAGCGTCGCTGCGCGAGCCGCCGCTCACTTTCGATGCGTGGGCGTTCGTCGCCCGGCGAGCGAACTGGGTGTGGAAGCGGCGGGCGCATTGGGTCTGGGGTGGCCTGTTGCGCGCTGTGGGATTGGTGGTGCTGGCGGTCGTCTTCGTTTGGCTGGGGGCCGGCACACTGGACAGCGGCCTGGCCGCTGTGGATCCATCCTGGCTGCCTGCGCTGGGGCTGGCGGTGGCGGTGGCGCTGCTGGCGGCGGCGTTGCGCGCGCTGTGGAGCGCGATCACCACGACCGACGTGGTGTTGGATGTCAAGAAGCGCGAAGTGCGTGTGCGGAGCCGGTTCACGGGCAGCACGCGCTGGCGCTTGCCGTTCGACCGGGTGAGCTATGTCCTGCTGACGCAGACAGCCCCCCGCCCGCAAGGGCGTAAGGGTAAGGACGGGCCGATGCGCGTCGCCCAGGATGTGTGGGTGCACCTCGCGGAAGGCGACCGTTTCTGGCAGGTCGTGGAGCTGGGCCGGGTCGAGGGTACCTCCCGGCAGTGGGATGCCGCGCGCGTGGCGCTCAAGCAGCCCGGTCGTCGCCGCATCCGGCTGGCCGATCTCGACAGCCCGGCGCAGCACGCTGTGCTGCATATGGCGCGCGTTCTGGAGACGGACGTCTGGCTGGACGTGCGTAAGTGAGGGCGCGATCATCTTCCGCGCCAGGTGGGGGTGGGGTCGCGTGCGGATGACGCCAGCCGCCTGAACGGTTTTGGGCGCGCCTCTGATTGGCACCTGCTTATGGCACGTGCTACCATTCGACTCAACGCGCCGCTGGCGGATGAGAGACGACGATGTCTGGCATCTTTTCGGGGCCTCTAGACAGCCGGCAGACCACTCGCCTGGTGCTGCTGGCCGTCATCCTGCTGACTGTGCCGTGCTATTGTCTTGGCGCGGTGCTGCTGGCTTATGCTCCAGCAGATACCCGCAAGACAGCCGTCCCGACCGATCCCACACTGGGCGGCGCAACGGCCTCTCCTGGTATCCCGACCTACACGCCGTTTCTCACAGCGACCTACACGCCCTATCAGCCGCCGCTCCAGCCGACGCCGCCTCAGCTTTACCTGCCAACCAACACACAGTTCGTCCTGCCGGCCACCTGGACGCCCATCCCCACCTGGACGTTCATACCGACGATCACGACCGCGCCCACGCTGACAGTGCCGCCGTCGCCCACAGAGCCACCCACTGCCGCGCCGACCACCGCGCCATTGCCCACCGAGACGGAAGCGCCGACTGACATTCCGCCGCCGACAGAAGCGCCGCTGGAGACGCCCACCCAGGAAAGCCTGGAAGGGAACTGATGCGCCCGTTCACGCCACGATAGGACTACACGAGCCGATGCCACTAGACCTCCAAGAGCATTTGCAGGCACTGTGCGCTGCGCCCGCGCCTTCCGGCCACGAGGGGCCGGTTCGTGCCATCATCCAGGACGCCTGGGCCGGGCGCGCCGACAAGCTGCGCACCGACGCTCTCGGCAACCTGATCGCCGTCAAGCGGGGCAGCGGGCCAGAGCCGCGCCGCTCGATCATGCTGTGCGCGCATATGGACGAGATCGGCCTGATCGTCGCCGAAGTGCGCGAAGGCTTCATCCGCACCGCGTCCCTGGGTGGCATAGATTATCGCGTTCTGCTCGCGCAGCCCGTGCTGGTGCATGGCCGCCGCACGCTCAAGGGGCTGTTCGGCGCGGCGCCGCCGCACGTGGCCCGCAGCCGCGACAAATATCCCGCCGCCGATGATCTCTGGGTGGATGTGGGCCTGCCCGCCGACGAAGTCAGCGCGCTGGTGCGCGTGGGCGACATCATCACCGTGGATGCGCCCGCCGTCCCGCTCAAGGGCGATTATCTGGCCGCCAAGTCGCTCGACAATCGGCTGGCCGTCGCCGTGGTGACGCTGTGCCTCGACGAGCTGGCGCGCCGCGATCACGCCTGGGACGTGGTGGGCGTGGCGGCGGTGCAGGAAGAAGTCGGCAGCTACGGCGCGCTGGCCGCGGCCTACCAGATCGCGCCGGACATGGCCATCGCCATTGACGGCTCGTGGGGCGTGCAGACCGGTGTGGGGGACGACGAAGGGTTCAGGCTGGGCGATGGCCCGACCATCGCTCGCGGGCCGAACTTCCACCCGCTGCTGGTCAAGGCGCTGCACGCCGCCGCTGACGACCTGGAGATCGAAGTGCAGATCGAGCCGACCCCCGGCCACAGCGGCACCGACGCCTGGGAGATTCAGGTCAGCCGCGAAGGTGTCCCCACCGGGCTGATCGGCGTGCCCATGCGCAACATGCACACGCCCGCCGAAGTGGTCAATCTGCGCGATGTGACGCGCGCCGGGCGGCTGCTGGCGGGGTTCATCGCCGGGCTGGCGCCGGATTTCCTGGACTCCCTCGCCTGGCCCGAAGCGGCCACTTCCAAGGAGCGTGACGCATGACGGACGTGCTGCGCGAGCTATGCGAGGCGGGAGGCATCTCCGGGGACGAGGGCGAGGTCCGCGCGCTGATTCTCAAACACCTTGAGGGCCATGTCGAGGATGTGCGCATTGACGCGCTGGGCAGCGTGCTCGCCGTCAAGCGCGGCACCGGCACGACCGGGCTGCGCGTCATGGCCGCCGCCCACATGGACGAAGTGGGCATGATGGTCATGGGCTTCGACAGCGACGGGACGATCCGCTTCAGCGCGGTCGGCGGGTTGGACGCGCGCATTCTGCCGGGGACGCGCGTGCTCGTCGGCCCGGACAGGATTCCGGGCGTGATCGGCTGGCCGCCGGTGCACCTCAACAGGGGCCAGGAGACTATGCCCATTGACCGGCTGCGCATTGACATCGGCCTGACCAAGCGCGAAGCCGCCCAGAAAGCCCTGACGCCAGGCGATCCGATTATCTTCGCCAGCGCGTTCGAGGTGCTGGGGCCGACGGTGCGCGGCAAGGCGCTCGACGACCGCGCCGGCTGCGCCTCGCTGCTCAAGCTGGTGCAGGGCGACCCGTTCCCCTTCGACCTGCACGTGGCTTTCACCGTGCAGGAGGAAGTAGGCTTGCGCGGGGCGCGGGCTGCCGCGGGGCGCATCCGGCCCGATGTGGCCTTTGTGCTGGAGACGACCGCCTGCCACGACTTGCCGCAGGACCCCGACGAGCCGGATCAGACGACGATCACCCGGCTGGGCGGCGGCCCGGCGATCACGGTGGTGGATCGCTCGATGGTCAGCGATCCGCGCCTGGTGCGCCACCTGGTGCGCTCCGCTGAAGCGGCGGGCATTCCGCATCAGTTCCGCTCGCCGCAGCACGCCGGCGGCACCGACGCGGGGGCCATTCACCGGGCGGGGGCGGGCGTGCCAAGCGCGGTCGTAGCCAATCCCTGCCGCTACCTTCACGGCCCGTATGCGATCATGAGCATCGCCGACTGGGAGAACCAGGCGGCCCTGCTGCGCGCGGCGTGGCAAACGTTGGACGAGAATGTGCTCACGCGCCGCTGACAGAGAGCGGCAGACTGTGGGAGGGATCCCCCATGAGCGAGACACAGGTCAAGTCAGAGACATCAATCTACCAGCTTAAGGTGACGCTGAGAGACAGCAAGCCACCCATCTGGCGGCGCGTGCTGGTGCCCGGCGACATCACCCTGGGTGAGCTGCATGATGTCATCCAGGCTGTGATGGACTGGGATAACAGTCACCTTCACCAGTTTACCTTCCCAGATCGGTATTACAGCGATCCCTTCTTCGGGCTGGATGAGCGCGTAGGCAATGTGGGGGACGAGAACCGCGTCATCCTCAGCCGCATCGTCCCCGGTGAGAAGTTCAAGTTTATGTATGAGTATGACTTCGGCGATAACTGGGAGCATATCATCCTGGTCGAGAAGATTCTGCCGCCCGACCCAGGGCAACAACTGCCGGTGTGTGTCAAAGGGGCGCGCGCCTGCCCGCCGGAGGATGTCGGCGGCATCTGGGGCTATTATGGCTTTCTGGAGGCGCTCCAGGACCCCAATCACCCGGATCATAACATGTATCTGGAGTGGATTGACGGAGAGTGGGACGCGGAAGCGTTCGATCTGAATGAAGTCAACGACCAGCTGCAAGTCGTCTGGAGGAGATCAAGACGGCATCGCTGAGCACTGTGCCCGTCCTGCTGCACCAAGTGAGGATGACTCCTGTGGAAACCCTGATCAAAACCCTGGCCGAAGCCTGGGGGCCGCCCGGCTATGAGCATCACATCCGCAACCTGATCCGCGCCGAAGTCGCCGGCGCCGCCGACGAAATCGCCGTGGACGCGCTCGGTAACCTGATCTGCCGCGTGGGAGATGGCCCCCGGCGCGTGCTGATCTCCGCGCATATGGACGAGATCGGCCTGATCGTCAGCCACATAGACCGCCAGGGCTACGCGCGTTTCGCTGGCATCGGGGCGCTCTTCCCGGCGACGCTGCTCGGCGCGCGCGTGCGCTTCGAGAACGGGGTCATCGGCACGATCGGCGTCGAGCACCAGTACAGCAAGCGGCGCGATCTGCCCGACTTGGCCGGGTTCTACATTGACATCAGCGCCGGCGCGGAGGGCAACGCCCCTGTCGGCGTGGGCGACCCCGGCGCGTTCGTGGGCGAGGTCTTGCGGCGCGGCGAGCGCATCATCGGCAAGAGCCTCGACAACCGGTTGGGCTGCGCTGTGCAGATCGAGACGCTGCGCCGCGTCAAACAGATCGGCACGCCGCACAGCGTCTACTTTGTCTTCAGCGTGCAGGAGGAAGTTGGCGCGCGCGGGGCGGGGCCGGCGGCCTATGGCGTGGAGCCGCACCTGGCGCTCGTTGTGGATGTGACTTCCTGCGGCGACCAGCCGCACGGCAAGGAGATGGCGATTCGGCTGGGCGGCGGCCCGGCGATCAAGATGCGCGACGAGGGGCTGATCGTGCCGCCAGCGGTGCGTGACCTGCTCATCGCGCGCGCCGAGGAAGCGGGCATCTCCTACCAGCTTGAAGTGCTGACCGGCGGCGGCACCGACGGACGCACGATTCAGGCGGCGCGGGCGGGCGTCCCCACCGGGGCGATCTCGCTGCCGCTGCGCTACGTGCACACGCCCAGCGAGACGGCGGACATGGGCGACGTGCGCGCGGCAGTGGACTTGCTGGCGGCAGTGCTGGTGGGGGAGGTTGCGCTCTAGACGCGGGCGCTGGCGGGTCCATTCGACTCGACACAAACCGCCCCCGCGCGACTTCTCTCGCACGGGGGCGGTGCATTGCCGCTAACCGTCGCCAGCTTATGCCAGTTCCAGCGACTTGCTTTCCACGAGGCGCGTCGCCAGGTCGGCGAAGGCCAGCACCGGCTGCGCGCCCAGGTCTTCGCCGGAGCGCAGGCGCACGCTGACCGTGCTCGACGCCGCGTCGCGGTCGCCGACGACCAGCATCCAGGGGATTTTCTGCTGCGTCGCCGCGCGAATCTTGCCGCCCACGCGCCCGTTGGAGTCGTCCACCTGCACGCGCAGGCCCTTGCTGTGCAGGATATTCGCCACGTCCTGCGCGTAAGCGATGTGCCGGTCGGCCACCGGGATCAGCGCGACCTGCACCGGGGCCAGCCAGGCCGGGAATGCGCCGGCGTAATGCTCGATCAGCACGGCGACGAAACGCTCCATGCTGCCGTACAGCGCGCGATGGATCATGATCGGCTGGTGGCGCTCGTTGTCCTCGCCGACGTACTCCAGCTCGAAGCGCGCCGGCAGGTTGTAATCCACCTGGATCGTGCTGATCTGCCATTCGCGCTTGAGCGCGTCGCGCACGATGAAGTCCAGCTTGGGGCCGTAGAAGGCTGCTTCGCCTTCCTCCACCGTGAAGTCCAGGCCTTTTCTGGTTGCCGCGGCGATGATCGCCTGGGCAGCTTGCTCCCAGACCTCATCGCTGCCCACGTATTTATCGCTCTGCGGGTCGCGGATGCCCACGCGCGCCCGGCGATCGTTCAGCCCCAGCCCGTTGAGGATAGACTCGACCAGATCGATCACGCCGACGAACTCGTCCTCAAGCTGCTCCGGCGTGCAGAAGATGTGCGCGTCGTCCTGGGTGAAGCCGCGCACGCGGGTCAGGCCATGCAGCTCGCCCGACTTCTCGTAACGATAGACCGTGCCGAACTCGGCCATGCGCATCGGCAGGTCGCGGTACGAGTGCAGGTCGTCCTTGTAGACGTGGATGTGGTGCGGGCAGTTCATCGGCTTGAGCATGAACAGGTCGCCCTCCACCTCGAAGGGTGAGTATTGGCTGTCCTTGTAGTACGGGTAGTGCCCGCTCTTCTCGTAAAGCGCCACGCGCGCGATGTGCGGCGTGATGACCGGCTCATAGCCGCGCTCGATCTGCACCTCGCGCAGGAAGCGTTCCAGCAGGTCACGCAGGATCGCGCCGTTGGGCTTCCACAGCGGCAGGCCCTTGCCCACCAGTTGGCTGAAGGTGAACAGGCCAAGCTGCTGGCCGATCACGCGATGATCGCGCTTGCGGGCTTCTTCGAGCAGGGCCAGGTACTCCTCAAGCTGCTCGGCTGTCTCCCAGGCCGTGCCGTAGATGCGGGTGAGCATCTCGCGGTTTTCGTCGCCGCGCCAGTACGCGCCCGCCGGCGCCTTGAAGGTGATGCTCAGGGCGTCAGGGTTGATCTCGCGCGTGTTGGCCACGTGCGGCCCCCGGCACAGGTCTTCGAACGAGTCCTGCGTGTAGGTGCTGATCACCGGCGCTTCGTCGGTTTTCTCGCCATACTCGTCCACGCCGCCGCGCTCCAGCCCGTCAATCAGCTCGAGCTTGTACGGCTGGTCGTGGAACAGGGCGCGCGCTTCGTCGGCGCTGACCTCCTTGCGGACGAAGTCGTGCCCTTCGCGGATGATGTCGCGCATCCGCGCTTCGATCCCGGCCAGGTCTTCGTCGGTCAGCGGGCGCGGCAGATCGAAGTCGTAGTAGAAGCCGTCTTCGATGGGCGGGCCGATGGCGATCTTGGCCTGGGGGAATTTCTCCAACACGGCCTGGGCCATGACGTGGGCCGTCGAATGGCGGATGCGATAGAGCTTGCTGTCCTGATAGCGTTCCATGAGCTTGTCGGTCTTCTCCTGTCAGCTTGTGTTGCGGCTGCGGGCAGGTGCGCGCGTGAAGGCTGGCGCGCGCCCGGCAGCACCAGGCACACCCGGGGTGATGAGGCGCGAGGGGATGAGCAGGGATGCTCTGCGCTGGCCCCCGCTGCCGGCGTCAGTGCGGCGCGCCTGGCAGGGATCAGCGCAGAAAGTCCCTACCCAGATCGCCCGGCCAGTGTGTGCGTTTGGATAGTAGTAGGAAGATCGGTCATGCGGCGCTCCTTTCAGCCAGGCAGCGGCCCGGCTTCGCTGGCGAACTCGACGAAGACGCTCTCGAACACGCCGAGCGCCATCAGGTTGTCCACGACATCTTCGATGATCTCCGGCATCAGCTTCTCGACGATGACGTGGGGCGTCTCCAGGGCCAGGAATTGTGTCGGGGCCAGCGCGCCATTGTGCTGGCGGGCGACATCCAGGCTGAGCTGCATTTCCTGCTGGAGATGTTGCAGGGTGACGAAGTGAGCCTGCCACAGCTTGTTGTCTTCCATCTCCACCAGAACATCTGCGCTGTCGCTGAGCGGGTCGAAACCGATCCTCGGCTCAGGCTCAATCCACACACGTTTGACGAACACGGCGATGATCCTTGGCTATCTCATGCGCTACAAACTCATATCACCATACTACACCGATAACACCCCAAAAATGAAGACCCCCGCCCGAAGTTGGGGCGAGGGTCGTCAGCATCCACGCGGTTCCACCCAAGTTTGACAGGGCGCGGCCCCCAGGCGGCGCGCTGTCCTCATGGCGGCTACTAACGGGGCCAGCCGGCATCGCTTACTGGGCGCTCAGAGCGCCGTTGGGCGACGCGCTCGCGGGGGGTTTTCCTGGCCTGCCGGATGAGCGGACTTCCAGTCGCGATCCGCTCTCTCTGGAACCGGGGATGGGCCAGTACTCGTCCCGGTCAACGCATTGACGGATATGAGTCTTGCGATTATGCAACAGGATACTGGACGGTGCGGTTGCTGTCAAGGCTTGGCTCAGGGCTATCGCACCAAAACCCGCTACGCAAGCGTCTCCTTGAGAGGCCGTCTGCGAAGAGAGAGGGCCGGGGGCGAGATTCTCAAACGGCTTCTCAGTCTTTACGCGCGCCTGCCTGGGGGGCATTCTTGCTCCCCGGCGGGCGTGACGCTAGACTCAGGCCGGTCATTGAACCAGTGAGGGACAACCATGCTCGACCGACGCACCCACGCTGTCCGCCGGGTGATGCGCGCCGCTGGCTGGCTGCTGCTCCGGCTGTTGGCGCGTCCGACTATCGCCGGGCGCGAGCATCTGGACGTGTCCGGCCCGGCGATCTACGCCGCCAACCACGCTTCGACGTTCGACGCGCTGCTGCTCTTCGTGCTGCTCCCGCGCGATACGATCTTCGTCGGGCCGGGCGATTTCCCCTTGCTATGGCCGGCCAACTGGCTCGTGCGCCACGCCGGGCTGATTCTGATGAAGCGCGGCGCAGTAGACCGCGAGGGGCTGAAGCGGATGCTGGCCCATTTGCAGGACGGCGGTCGGCTGGGCATTTTCCCGGAGGGGGGCACCTGGGAGAAGCCGATTGACGACGTCAAGTCCGGCGCGGCGTACCTGTCGCAGGCGGCAGGCGCGCGCATCGTGCCGATGGCCTTCGGCGGCACCTACCAGGTCTGGCGGCGCATGTTCCTGCTGCGCTTGCCGCGCGTCACGGTGACCATCGGCCCGCCGCTGCCGCCTGTCGCCGTCTCGGGCGACCGTCAGCGCCGCCAGGCAGACCTGGAGGCGGCGTCGGTGCGCCTGATGCGGCAGATTTACACCATGCTGCCGCCCGCGACCCAGGCGCACTACGACCGGCAGGCGCGGCTGGAATTTCGCGGCGAGATGCTGTTCCGCCCGAACTCGCTAACGCTGCCCGCCGATATCTCGCTCGACGCGCTGGCCGAATTGGTCGCCAAGCCCAACCTGTTCAGCCCACTGCATCGCAACGCCCGGCTGCCGGTGCGCCCGTTCGTCCGTCATGGGCGCTTCGTGCGCCCGCGCGCCATGCAGCGCGCCGCCGACGCGCTGGCCGCTGCCTTCGACGGAGGGGACTTCGCCGGCTATGTGGAATACCGCCTCGGCGAGGCCAAGGCCGCCGAGATTCGGGCCGCCCTGGCGGTCATCAGCGCGGCGATGGACGACGCCGAAGTCGCGCGCACCCGTGTCGCTTTTCGCCCGCAAGTGTGGGAGCGCGCGCCGCACCAGGACGCGGCATCCCAATGATGTTCACAGTCGCGTGGCCCGGTGACGCCCCATGATACTCAGCATCGCCATCTCCATCCTCATCCCGCTGGCCTTCATGCTCGGCATCTGGATGCTGGAGATTTATGCCCAGAGCCGGATGCGCACGATGGCGCTGGCGATGGCCTGGGGAGTGGTTGTTTTCATCGTGGCCAGCGTCTTTCACGACCGGCTGTTGGCCTGGGGTGCGCTCAACTTCGAGCAGGTTGCTACGCTCAGCGCGCCGGTGATCGAGGAATTGCTCAAGGCGCTGCTGATCGTCGCGCTAGCCTCGCACCTGGCGCTGACCTACACGGTGGACGGCACCGCCTACGGCTTCGCCATCGGCACCGGCTTCGGCATGGCCGAGAACCTCGACTATGTGATCAGCAACCCCGACCGCGCTCTGCCCATTGCGCTGAGCCGCGTGCTGTCTGTCAGCCTGATGCACGCTTATACGACCGGCCTGGTGGGCACTGCTGCGGGCAGCAGCCTGTTCCTGACGCGGCGCGCGCAGCTTCTGCGCGTGGGGGTGAGCGTAGCCGTGGCCATGATCCTGCACGCCGTCTTCAACTGGCTGGTGCTGGACATGGAGGGCCTGCCAGCGCTGGTGGCCGCTCTGGCCATCGGGTTATCGGGCACGGCGGTGATTGTGTGGCTGATCCAGCACTCGCTCGCCCTGGAACGGCGCTCGCTCCTGGCGGAGCTGGCCGAAGTGACCAGCACCGGCGAGGCGGTGGCGAGCGCCAATCCCCAACAGATCGCCCAGATACTCACCCGCTATCGCGGCACGATCGATCGCGGTCGCGCCGATCAGATTCGGCAGTATGTGACGCTGCAGGCGCGGCTGGGGATGCTGTTGCGCAGCGCCGCCGTCAACCAGCGCGCCGACGTGTTCAGCTATCTCGCCGGCGAGATAGCGCGCACCGAGCAACAATTGGGCGCGCTGCGCAGCGCGATGGGCCTCTACACGCTGATCTGGCTGCGCACCGTGCTGCCCAGCGAGGAAAGCCGCCTGTGGGCGCGCATCAATAGTCACCAGCAGACCGATACGCCCATGCTCGCCCTGATCCTGCACCTGGACGAGCGGCGCGCGCGCACCCCGCGCAGTGAAGTGGAGACTCGCAAAACCCTGCTGCACCTGAACCCGCTGTTCCATGAATTGCAGGACAGCGAGCTGGAAGATGTCGCCCTGCTGCTCAACCAGCACACCTTCCGGGCGAACGATGCCATCATCGAGCCGGATGTGCCGAACGATAAGCTGTACATCGTCGCTTCCGGCAGCCTGGTATGGACGGCTATTGACGACGACGGCGCGGAGACGATCCTGACCGCCTACGTGCGCGGCGATGTCTTCGGCAAGCTGGGCGTGGTGGATGGGATGCCCGACTCCACCCGCGTGAGCTGCCTGGAAATGGTGACCGCCTACTCGCTGGCGCGCGCCGATTTCGTGGCGCTGTCGTATGCCAAACCCCAGGTGAGCCTGGCCATGATGCGCGAGCTGGCCGGCGAGATTCGCAACCTGGCACTGCTCGCCATGTGGATTCGACGGACGCAGCGCGAGGGGGCCGAGCCGTCGTCCACCGGGCGGCGCTGAGTATGCCGAGAAAGGCACAACGGCAACTTTCCTGGGGCCTTCTCTGCGCTCTCTGCGCCTGTGCGGCTCAAGAGATTTCGCCTCGACGTGGCGGCATGTCCTGCCTTGTATCCCAAAAACCAGGCTTGACTATAATAAGAGGGACTTGGGCATGGCGGGCGCAGCCGCGGCCTGCTCTCTGCTCTGTGCTAACGGTTACCGGTCGGCGGCCTGGTGCGCTGATCCCGGCCCTCGACCCCATCATCCGCGACGATGGCGCGACACTGGCTCGCTTCTTCCGTTCAGGAGGACTCATGATGATGCAGAGAATTGCGATGGCTCACAGCAGAACCCGGCGTTGGCGTGTCGCCGGGCTGGTTCTCACCGTGCTGTTGGTGACTGGGTTAATCGCCCCGCTGGCCCAGGCCGCGCCGACCCCCCAGGGCAGCGTCTTCCGCATTGGCTATCTCGGCCCGGCGGGCAGCCCGACAGCCAACGGCGCGCAACTGGCCATTGACCAGATCAACTCGGTCGGCGGCGTGCGCGCAGCGGGCGGGGCGACCGTCCAGTTGGAGTTGGTGACGCTCGAAGCAGCGCCCACCGTCGAAGCGCTGCCTGCGGCGCTGGCCGAGCTGCGCGGGCAGGGCGTGGGCGCGCTGCTCGGCCCAGACACGAACGCCCAGATCACGCCGGACACCATCGCGGCGCTGGCCGAAACCGGGCTGCCCATCTTCTCCCCGGCCACGCAGAACGCTATGACTGACGTGGACGCGACCAATACGCTCTTTCGCACGCGCGCCCCAGAGCGCGTGCTGAGCAACGCCATCGCCGCCTACCTGACCGGCGACCTGGGCGTTTCCAGCGTGGCCGCCGTGCAGACCGAGGTGGAGTTCACCGAGGCGCTGATGGACTTTGAGGCGGCGCTGCAGGCCACAGGCCGCTCGCTGGCCGATTCGATCGCGCTGCCCGGCGGCAGCGACCTGCTCGACGAAGTGCCGCGTCTGCTCGGCGTCAATCCCGGCGCGGTGGTGATGTGGGGCGCGCCAGAGGACGCGGCGGCCCTTCTGGACGCGCTGCGCGCGGCGGGCTGGAACGGCATCTTCGCTCACCGCAAGGCCGAGGCGGCGGTGCAATTGGGCGTGCTGCCTGTTGCCCTGGCCGACGGCGTGTACGGCTTCGACTCGTGGTCCTACGCCGACGCGCTGCCCGCCTCGCGCATTTTCCTGCGCGATTACGTGCTGGCTTTCGGCGAGGTGCCAGGACCGCTGGCCGTGGCCGCCTATGACGCGATGTGGGCGCTGCGCGCGGCGATGATCGAGGGCGGCGTCACCCCGGCGGGGCTGCGCGCCGCGCTGCTCGGCGGCAAGGCGCGGGCGCTGGTGCAGGGCGTGCTGCGCCCGGTGGACTTCGGCAACGGCGACCTGGCGCGCATCGGCGTCGTCTACCGCATCGCTCCGCGCGGCGGCTCGACGGTGGTGGCCCGCTTTGACGATATGGTGCGCCTGGAGCTGGACCAGGCCGGGGTGCTGCCAGAGCCAGCGATCCCGGAGCCTACCGCCGTGCCGGAAGAGGCGACGCCCGCCCCAACCGAAGTGCTGGAGGGCGTATGGGCCGAGGTGACGGCCAACGTGCTCAATGTGCGCAGCGGGCCGGGCTTCGAGTTCGACCAGATCGGGCAGATCAAAGCGGGCGAGCGCTATCGCATCCAGGGGGCCTCTGCCGACTATAGCTGGCTGGTCATCGAGTATCAGGGTGCCTTCGGCTGGGTGAGGGCTGAGTACGCGCGGATTCTCGGCGACATCAACCTGGTATCCGTCGTGCAGTCGCCGCCCACGCCCACCCCGGCGGCCTCACCCACATCGCCGCTGCCAGCTGAGCCGGACATCGTGATTGACTCGGTCGCGCTCAGCCCCAGCCAGCCCATCCCCAACAAGCCGTTCACGGCGACCGTCACCGTGCGCAACGCCGGCGGCGGCGCGACGGGGCGCTTCGCGGTGGCGGCCACGTGGGAGCCGGGCGCGGTCTACACGTCGGCGTTTGTGGAAGGGTTGCCCGGTGGGCAGAGCATCCCCGTACAGCTCAGCGGCACGCTGATCGGCACCGGCGTCTTCCAGGTGGCGGTGGTGGCCGATCTCAACAACGAAGTGGTCGAGTTGAACGAAGGCAACAACCTGTTCAACGTGTCCTATCGTGTGGACTACCCGCTACTGGCCAACCAGGTCAACATTCAGCTTGGGCCGAACACGCAGTGGGATATGTTCGGCGGCACGCCGGACTTCCTGTGGGATGGCTACAACATCGCCATGCTCAACGGCGCGCAGATCGGGGTGCTGAGCGGCGTCACCTATGAGAATGTGCACTACGACATGCTGACGCCCGCCGTGATCAACAACACGACCGGGGTCGGCACGGACAAGGTGCAGCCCGGCGCCGTGTTCGGCATGACCATCCCCGAAGGGCGGCGCGCTGTGATCCGCGTGGATAACCGTTCCGGCGAGACGGTTTGGCTTAGCTATCACGTCTACAACGACACGCCGTAGCCCCTGGCGAATCCCGCACTTCCAGCCGCCCCCTTCCCGCGCCGCTTTGCTTGGGGAGGGGGCGGCGCAGCGCTGGTGGCCTTGGCGTGCGCCTGTTGCCGGTGATCAGTTGTCGGGGGCTGGTGGCCTCACCCCCGCGCGGCGCTGACACACCACGCCGCCCCCTCTCCGCGCCGGAGAGGGGGCAAGCCGAGCGCCGCGAAGCTGGGGGTGAGGTCAATCAGCGCGTCGCTGGCAGCCCTGGCACGTACCCCTCCTCGCCGACGGCTGGCAAGAACGGGAACTGTGCGTACAATACGGGGATAAAGCGCCGCAGTACCCGGAACGCTTGCTCAGAGCCGCATACACGAGGCCATCTGCCCCATGTCGCACATACGACAGGACTTTCTCCGTACCCTGGAAGCTGGCGCTGTCGGCCTGTTCTTCGTCCAGGCCGTGCGCTTCACTTATGCCGCGCTCTACGCGCGGGCCAGCAGCGCCGATCTTGTCGGGCGCGTGCCCGACCCGGCGGCCATCGCCGGCGTGCCGGGGGTCGTCCAGTTGGGGACCGTCCAGGAAGAGATCGCCCTGCTCGCCGGGCTGCTGCTGGTGCTGCCCCTGCTCAGCCTGATCCTTCGCCGCTGGCGCTGGAGCCTGCCTTTTGCCGTGATCCTGGTGGCGCTGGGCCGTTCGATGGCCCTGCAGGCGGCTGACCTGCAGGTGCCCGCCGCCTCGCTGGTCGTTGGGGGTGGGCTGCTCTACCTGGCTTTGCTCGTGACGCGGCGACCCACGTTCTTCCCGTCGGCGCTGCTGCTGGGCTTCGCTGGCGACCAGATCATTCGCGCGCTGGGCGACACGTTTGATCATAGCTGGCAGCGCAACTACCGGCTGGCTATCGCCGGGCAGGTGGATGTTGAGATGGGCACGCTCATCGCCGGGGCGGCCATCGCGCTCATCCTGCTCGCGGTGCTGCTGTGGTATTTGGAGCGGCGCTCGGCGCAAGCCGCGCAGCGAGAAGAAGGGTACGCGCCGCCGCTGGCCGGGCAGATGAACGCCTGGGGTGGGCTGGCCCTGGGCGCGCTGCTGTTCCTCGAATTCACTGTGCTGGCCCTGCCGAACGCCGCTGCCCGCTGGTCCGGGCTGGGCTACACCGCGCTGGTGCCCTGGCTGCTGGCAGCCACCACGCTGCCGCTGGTGCCGGAGGTGCGCGACCAGGCGCGGCGCTTCGCGGGCATGTTCGACACGGTCTGGCGCGGCTGGCTGTGGATGCTGCTGCTTGGCTTGCTGCTCGTCGTCGGGCGTCGCTATGACGGCCTGCTGGCCGGCCTCGCCCTGGTCTTCGCCCAGTTTCTGGCCGGCCTGACGTTGTGGTGGCTGTTCGACGTGGGGCTGCCTCGCCGCAACCTGACCGGCATCGCCATGCTGCTGTGCCCGATCGGTTTTGGAGCGCTGGCTGTCGGTGACTACTTCACCTATGACTACGCCTATGTGCGCGACCTGGCCCCGCCGTACCAGAACGTGGACGACGTGTTGCGCTCCTTCCGGGGTATGGGGCTGGGGCTGGCGCTGGCCGCCGCGCTCGTGCTGTCCATCCCCATGATTCTGTGGCGGCGGCGCATCCCCTGGCGCGGCGGGCGCGGGGTCTACACCCTGGCTGGCTTGCTGCTGGTCGTCGGAGTCAGCTACGCCGGGGCATTGGCCGCGTCGGGCAGCATTGTCCGCCGTCCAGCGAACGCCGACTGCCTGCGCCTCGCCACCTTCAACATTCACGGCGGCTATTCGCAGTTCTTCGACGCCAACCTGGAGCGCGTCGCCCAGCTTGTCGAGCTGAACGGTGTGGATGTCCTGCTGCTGCAGGAAGTGGACACAGGGCGCATGGCCAGCTTCGGCGTGGACCAGGTGCTGTGGCTGGCCCGGCGGCTGCGCATGGAGGCCGCCTTTTACCCACAGAACGAGGCCCTGCAGGGCATCGCCGTGCTCAGCCGCGTGCCCATCGAAACCGTGCGCGGCCTAAGCCTGCCTGGCGATGGCAACCAGGCAGCGGTCATGCAGGTGACGCTCAACCCGGAACGTCTCGTCGCCGATCCGCTGGCAGGTGGGCTGGGGCCGCTGTACGTCTACAACGCCTGGCTCGGCTTTCGCGTCGCCGAGCGCAACGGCCAGCTCATCCCCGAAGGGGAGCAGGATCAAAACCGACAATACCGGCGCATGCTCGACTGGATCGCGGCCTGGCACGACCCCGCCTGGAGCGATCGCATCGCCGTCGGTGGCACCTTCAACTTCGGCCCGGACTCGCCGCTCTATCGCGGCCCGGATTCGCCGCTCTATGCGGCGCTGGGCAACCCAGCCCTGCAAGACCCTGTCGCCAGCCTGCGCGCCGAAGAAGCCATGACTGTCTTCCTGGTTGACGGAACCACCGCCCGCTTCGATTATCTCTGGACGTACCGGCTGCCGCTCACCGGCGCGATGGTAGACCACAGCCCCGAAGCGGTCCGCGCGTCCGATCACCGTTCGACCATCGTCGCCGTCAGCCGCCGCGAGGGGATCGTCTGCCCGCCGTAAGAGGCGGGTGCGCTGTACCGCTACACCTGTGAGGAGCCGCCTTCTTGTCCGACTCTGTCCAATCCTATAGCCAGCCGCTCGGCGATGGCCTCGTCCTGCGTGCGCTCGCCGCGCCCTTCGACCCCGCTGAAGTCGAGCGCCTGGCCCTCTTCAACGCCGCCGTTCACCAGGACCCGCAGGTGGCCGCGCTGACGCGCGGTCTGACTCTGCACTATCCTGCTGCGCGCCCGGAACACTGGCTGATCGTGGAGGACACAGCGACCGGGCAGATTGTCTCGTCGCTGTGCCTGATTCCCTGGACGTGGCGCTATGCCGACGTGGCGCTGCGCAGCGGAGAGATGGGCATCGTCGGGACGCTGCCGGACTATCGCCGGCGCGGGCTGGTGCGCGCGCTCGACCATCGCTTCAAGCGCCTGCTCGCCGAGGAGGGTTTTCACCTCAGCCATATCCAGGGCATCCCTTACTTTTACCGCCAGCTTGGCTATGAGTACGCGCTCCCGCTCGAGGGCGGCTGGCATCTGCGGCTCGACCAGGTGCCGGACGAGGCGTCAGCGCTCGCCGGGCGGAGCCGCTTCTGCCGGGCCACGCTGGACGATGTGCCTGCGCTCGTCCGCCTGTACGACGAAGCGGCGCGCCACCTGGACATCAGTGCACCGCGTGACGAGCGCGCCTGGCGCTTCTTGCTGGAACACGAGCCGCTCACGGCCCATGCCTCCGAAACCTGGCTGCTGCTCGGCCAGGACGGCGAGCCGCGCGGCTATTGGCGCGTGGCGCGTTTCGGCTTTGGCGACGGGTTGATCGTGGACGAAGCATCCTGGCTGACGCTGGACGCGGCGCAGGCGGTTCTCGGCGAGGCCAAGGCGCAGGCAGCCGAGCGCGGCAAACCGTTCATTCGCCTTTCTGCGCCGGACAGCAACCCCCTGATCACCATTGGGCGGGCCTGGGGCGCGCAGGATGCCGGGCGCTATGCCTGGCAGATTCACGTGCCGGACCCGGTGCGCCTGCTGCGCCAGATCGCGCCGGTGCTGGAGCGGCGGCTGGCGGAGAGCTTCCTGGCGGGGATCACGCGAATCATCTGCTTCGACCTGTACCGCGAGCAGATCGCGCTGCACCTGTCCGAGGGAAAGGTGACGCGCGTGGAGCGAGGCCCTGTCGCAGAAGTCGCGGGGGCGGTGTATCTGGCGCTGCCGCCCAACCTGCTGGCTCCGCTGGTGCTCGGCTGGCGCGGACGCGCGGCGCTGGCGGCAGCTTACCCGGACGTGGGCATCTGGGGCGATGCCGAGCCGCTCGCCGACGTGCTCTTCCCGCCGATGACGGCCTTCTTGCAGACGCAGTATTGATGGGGGTTCCTGGTTTTTGGTGATTGGTGATTGGTGATTGGTGATTGGTAAAAGCAGTACTGCTCCCGGTATGTTCTACCAGGAACCAACAACCAACGACAACCAATCCGCCTGCTGTCAGCGATTCCCAAAGACGACTTCGCCCGCTTCGATGGCGGCCAGCGCGCGCTGCGCCGCGTCCTGCGCGGCGACCTGCTTGCTGTGGCCGACGCCCACCCCGCACACTGTCGTCCCGATCAGCACCTGCACCGTGAATTGCTTGGCGTGGTCGGGGCCATAGCTCTCGACGGTGCGGTAGGCGGGCGTCTCGCCGAGCGCCGCCTGGCTCCATTCCTGAAGCAGGCTCTTGGCGTCCTTCTCAGTGTCGCGCTCCAGCATATCAGCCAGGGCCGGTTCCAGCAGCGGCTCGACGAAGGCGCGCGCGGCGGACATGCCCTGGTCCAGGTACAGCGCGCCGATCAGCGCCTCGAACGCGCCGCACAGGTTCTTCGGGCGATGACGCCCCCCGGAGTCGTCTTCTCCCTTGCCGAGCAGCAACGCCTCGCCCAGCCGGTAACCCGCCGCGAAGGAGGCCAGCGCCTCCGTCCGCACGAGTCCGGCGCGCAGGCGGGTGAGCCGGCCCTCGTCCATCTCCGGGAAGCGATCATAGAGCCACGCCCCGGCGATGAAGTCCAGAACAGCATCTCCCAGGAACTCCAGCCGCTCATTGTCTTCGAGAGAATGCTCGGGGTGCTCGTTCAGGTACGACCGATGCGTGAGCGCGCGCTGCAACAGCGAGAGGTTGCGGAATTCGACGTTGAGCCGTTCTTGAATTCTGGTCAGTTCAGTCATAGGTATCTGCGTGTCAGCCGCCAGGGCAGAACGTGGCCCGTTGGGGCGAGCGTGCTCTGGGAAGCTCCCCGCTTTAGCGGGGAGAGTCGTCACTGCGAGCTTGTTATACCGCATACAAGCACAAGGCGGCTACCCGGCGCTGCTATGCCTGAATCGCTCCGGTGCCCTAGAGGCTGTTATGAACTTTGGCAGGCGGGCAGCTCCTGTGCTTGCCCCCCATCCTCGGTCCTTCCCCCGCACGGGGGGAAGGAAGAAGCCCGCCCTGGCCCCTTCCCTCCGCTTGCGTGGGGGAAGGGATCAGGGGATGGGGGGATGTCCACCCGGCAGAAGTGCATAACACGCTCTAGCTGCTTTCGTAGGTGGCCCTCAAGACCCTCTTCATGAGCGCGGCGAATTCCGCCGGTTCCTCAAACAAGGGGCGGTGGCCGGAGTGCTCAAAGACGAGCATCTCCTTTGAGGGCGCTTCCAGGATTTCAAACCACTCGTTGGCGAGGACGGCCCGACCGCGAGCCTCGTGTTTGCCGATCACCAGGTACACGGGAATGTCGAGCTTCGGAACGTCGCTGCGAAAATCAATGTTCTGTAGCTGGGGATACAGGACAGAGAAGGTGTCGAGGAAAGCGCGCAGCCCATTGATCCTGTCCATCAGCGTGTTTTCGGGGACGAACAGGTTGGCCGGCATCTCTTTGCTCGTGTCCAGTTCTGGGTACGCATTCCACTCGTGCTCATACGAGAGGGCCGGCTCGTATTCGAGCAGATCGCCGTAGGGCGGAGGCCCATTTTTGCGCAGGGTGGCAGCCAGCGACTTGTTGCCGGTCTGGTCTGCCCAGGCCAGAGTATCTTCGTAGAACATCCTGTCCGTCTCGCGCGGGCTGACCATCTGCCCGGTCCCGATAAAAGCGTGAAACAGATCGGGCCGTTCCTGAACAACGAGCACGCCGAGGAGAGTCCCCCAGGAGTTGCCCACCAGGTAAATCTTGTCCTCATCGAACCGATCGCGCAGATAGTCGGTGATTTCGATGGTATCGGCCACCATCTGGCTGACGGTGAGCGTCTGCACGGGATCGAGCGCCGAATAGGACTTGCCAGAGCCGCGCTGATCCCAGGTGACCACCACGAAGTCCTGCTCCAATGCGGTATCAGCGCGCATGGCGCCGAGATCGGTGCCGCCGGGTCCCCCCGCCAGATACAACAGGACGGGGCTTTCGACGCTTCTCCCCCGGATCATCATCGCCTGCTCGTGCCCGCCGATGCGCACCGTGATCAGCTCCGCGATGCTGCCCGGCAGGGGTTTGCCGTCGGGGCCGGGGATAGCAGCGGTAGTGGCCGGGCGGCTTATCGCGATGGCCAGCGCCATGAGCGCCGCGGTCAGCAGGCCGGTGAACACCCAGCCCACCGTACTCGTCCTGGGGGCCGTGGCGTGACCCAGGCGGGAGGCAATCCAGATCCCATAGACCGTGCCCAGCATCATGGGGACCAGCACGAGGACTCCCTGTACGCCGCGCCCCAGGACGAACGCCAGGATGCCATAAGTTGAGTTGAGATGGAGGCCGTCCACGGTGGGGCCGTCAGTCCCGCTTCGGGCGAACTCAAACACAGCCATGAAGATCACCGGCGCGACCAGGATGCTCCAGCGGCTCCCCATGACAAGGCCCGCCACCACCCCAACGCCCAGCGCAATACCCATAGCCAGCAATGCCTGGGAAGAAGTCACCGGGCCGCGCGGCATCAGCCAGGCATTGACCCACCCCGCAGCGCCCGCTGCCACAACTGCAACAGCGAGACTCATTCGCCAGTCTGACCACAGAGGCTTCAACAGGGCATCCATTGTAAATCTCCTTTTGCTGAATGATCTGAGCCTATCCTAGAGTGCGGGGCAGCGCGCCTATTGAGGGAAAATCTCGCGAGCAAAAGGCAACGCGGCGCTGATTCGCACGACAACCATCTTCGCGCGCGGCGGATCCTCAGGGGCCGGTTATGCACTTAGCGAGCGCCAGGAGGATATGAGAGCGCAGCGCTTCGAGCGCGCGCTCAGACAAATGAGACCCGGACGACCAGCCGCCCCAGACGTAGCTCGTCATTGTCGCGCAGGATGCGCGGCTCGAAAGGCATCAGGCGCTGGCCGTTCAGGTAGGAACTGTTGGCGCTGCCCATATCGCTGACTACCACCGTGTCGTGGTCGCGCATCAGCACCAGATGATTGCGCGATACGCCCTTTTCCAGCGCTCCATACGGCGACAAGTCCACGTCCGGCAGGGCTACGTCCGGCTCGTCGTGAGCGCGCCCCAGGACAATCTCGCGATCCACGTCCAGGACGATGGTCGCATCGGCATCGCGGAAGTGCAGGCGGAGTTTGCTCTCGCGGTCGAAGTATGCCGTTCCCCAACGGCGGCGTGGCTCAATTGCCTCATAGAGCGCATCGCTCAAGCGGCCCGTCGCGTCGCGTTCGGTGTCGGCGAGGGCGTTGGGCAGGATATGGCCGCAGGAGTAGCAATAGGCTTCCACAGCAGGATTTTGGCGGCCACAGTGGGGGCAGACTTGCATAAATCGCTTGTCCTCCACGTAAGGAGACAGCACAGGCGTCACGATCCACTCAATGATACGTGCTACGTGACGAAATGACAATTGGCATTGTTGGGTATTGGAATATCAGGGCGCTGCTCATGATGGGGCGAAATGCTTGCGCCGCACGATGGGTGTGTGCGAGTCATAGGGGCGCGGCCACACGACCATGCCTTCCTGGAACACTCTCTATCTATTCTACCACTGCCTGTCAGACTTCAGTGGTGCTGTGTAGAAGATGGAAGTTTGCAGGGGCGCGTTCCAGTTCCGAGGCAAAGTATCACCGCAAGGGTGCAGTGAGCGCGAGGAAAAGCGAGGAGCCTTCACAAAGCTCTTCTCTGCGTTCTCTGCGCCTCAGCGGTTTAGCAAGTCCCCGCGCCTCAGCGACTCTCTCCCCTGTCCGCCGGACTCTCTTCGCCGGCCACTGCTGCCGCGACCAGGTCCTGCGCGGAGAGGGGCGGAGCGCCCTGGCCGGCGTGCAGCCACACCAGGAACTCTACGTTACCCGCTGGCCCCTTCAGCGGCGAGCGGATCAGGCCGCCCACCGCGAACTCTTCAGCCTGGGCCGCGCTCAGCACGTCGGTCAGCACGCGGCGGTGCGTCTCCGGGTCGCGCACCACGCCCCCTTTGCCCACCTGGCCTCTGCCAGCCTCGAACTGCGGCTTGATCAGCAAAATGAGGTCTGCCGGGCTGCTCAGCCAACCGCGTACCACCGGCAGCAGGTAGCGCAGCGAGATGAACGATACGTCGGCCACCACCAGGCTCACCGGCTCGTCCAGCGCCGCCACATAGCGCGCGTTGGTGCGCTCCATCACCACCACGCGCGGATCGCAGCGCAGCCGGTAGTCAAGCTGGCCATATCCCACGTCAATGGCGTAGACGCGCCGCGCGCCGTGCTGGAGCAGGCAGTCAGTGAACCCGCCGGTGCTCGCGCCCACGTCGGCGCACACCTGGTCGCGCGCGTTCACGGCGAAGGCCGCCAGCGCAGCCGCCAGCTTCTCGCCGCCGCGACTGGCGAAGCGCGGCGTCTGGCGCACTTCGACCGTCGCCTGGCGCGCGACGCGCATACCGGGCTTGTCGCGCACCTCACCCTCGACGCGCACCTCGCCCGCCATGATCATGCGTCGCGCCGCCTCGCGGCTGGGGGCCAGCCCCAGCTCGGCGAGCAACACATCCAGCCGTACCTTGTCCGCCATCACCCTGTTCCGTTTCCGTTTCAGCGCGGCGAGTCTACCGCATCGCCCGGCGCGCTCCCACCCTCCGCATTCTCTGGGTGCGTGCAAAGGTTGGCAGCGACTCGCCGGGTGAGGGTCAGGGGGGGCGCAGCAGAGCAGCGCCCCTACCGCCTGACAGGTTTTGCCCGCGCTACGCCGAACTATGGGCGGGCGCGCAACCCTGGTATAATGCGCCCACAGTGAACGGCGTTGGAGTGGAGGAAATCGCGTGACTTCAGTGAAGACCGCGCTGCGCCCCCTGTGGAACACGCTGCCGATCCCCGTGCGGGGCCTGCTGGCGACGATGCGGCCCATTCAGTGGTCGAAAAACGGCTTCGTCTTCGCCGCCGTCCTGTTCGACCAACAGCTCACCCAGGCCGGGTCGCTGGCGCGGGTGGTGGCGGCCTTCCTCTTGCTCTGCCTGGCGGCCAGCACCATCTACCTGATCAACGACCTGGTAGACATCGAGCGCGATCGCCTCCACCCGCGCAAGCGCCAGCGCCCGCTGCCTTCCGGGCAATTGCCGGCCAGTTGGGCGATTGTTGCCGCCGCCGTGATGCCGGTGATCGCGCTGGCGGCCAGCCTGCTGCTGACCTGGCAGCTGACGGTGGTTCTGCTCGCCTATCTCGCCCTGCACATCGCTTACTCGTTCTTTCTGAAGAACATTGTGCTGCTCGATGTCTTCGCCATCGCGGGCGGGTTCGTGCTGCGCGTGGTCGCTGGCATCGTGGTCATAGATGTGACCCACTTCTCGCCCTGGCTGTACCTGTGCGCGGGGCTGCTGGCGCTCTTCCTGGCCATCGGCAAGCGCCGCCAGGAGCTGATTCTGCTGGCCGAAGACGCCGAAAACGTGCGCGCGACCTACAAAGACTACAACATGCCCCTGCTGGATGACATGCTGCGCATGGTCACCACCGGCAGCGTGCTCACCTATATGCTCTACACCGTCGAGGCGACGACCATCCGCGTCAACGGTTACAGCATGATGCTGACGATCCCCTTTGTCATCTACGGCATCTTCCGTTACCTGTACCTGATCCATGTGCGCGGGCAGGGCGGTGCCCCGGACGAACTGCTGTTCGAGGACATGCCGCTGCTGCTGGCTGTCGTCCTCTGGGTGATCACCGTCGGCGTCGTCCTGTACGCCCTGTGAGGGAGCCGCTGTACCGCTATGGCTGCTGTCAGCGCCTCAGCGCCGGGCAAGATCATCCTCTTCGGCGAGCACGCCGTCGTCTATGGCCAGCCGGCCATCGCCGCGCCGCTGACCGCCGTCCAGGTGACTGCCACTGCTGAGCCAGGCGCGCCGGGGAGCGGGCTGGTTTTCTACGCCGCCGATCTCGGCCAGACCGTCGCCGTGACTGAGGCCACGCCCGACAATCCGTTCTTCAATGCGCTGATCTATCCCGCGCAAGTGCTCCTGCAACACCTGCGCGCGCCCACGCCTGACCTGCGACTGACCGTGCGCTCGACGATTCCCATCGCCAGCGGGCTGGGCAGTGGGGCCGCCCTGGCCACGGCCATCATGCGCGCGCTGGCCGCTGCGCTGGGCGCGCCCCTGACCGACGACGCGCTCAACCCGCTGGTCTATGAAGTGGAGAGGCGCCACCACGGGACGCCGAGCGGCATTGATAACACGGTGATCGTCTACGCCCGCCCCGTCTATTTCGTGCGCGGGACTGCGCCGCAGACCTTCGCCGTCGCCCGGCCCTTTACTCTGCTCGTCGCCGACAGCGGCCAGAGCAGCCCCACCCGCCTGACCGTTGCCGACGTGCGCGACCTGCACGACGCCGATCCGCCCCGCCTGGATGCTCTCTTCGCCCGCATCGGCGCGATCGCGCGCGCTGCTCGCCAGGGCATCGAGACGGGCGATCCGGATTCGCTCGGCCCGCTCATGGACGAGAATCACGCGCTGCTGCGCGAGCTAACCGTCTCTTCCGAGCGGCTGGACAGGCTGTGCCAGGCGGCGCGCGATGCGGGCGCGCGCGGCGCCAAGCTCTCTGGCGGCGGGCGCGGTGGCGCGATGATCGCCCTGGTGGACGAGACGAAAATCGCGCCGGTGACCGCTGCCCTGGGCCGGGCTGGTGCGCTGCGCGTGCTGGCTACGCGCATCGCGGGAGGCCCCTAGCCGGGGGCGCGCTCATGCTGGTCGCCGCGCTCATCACCGCGCTGATTCTGCTCGCCGTGACCGTCGTGGTGCTGCTGCGCGCGCTCGGCTACGTTCATCAGCACCCGGAGCTGGTCGCCAGCGAAGCGCCGCTCGATTACGCGCGCTGCCAGAACACGCTGAGCCGCATTGTGGCGCGTTATCATGAGATCGCGCCGCTCGCGCTCGGCACGGGCGTGCTGTCCTGGAAGTCGCCCTTCGGTCACATCTACCTGCTGAGCGCGGCAGGCGTCGAGCGGCGGCGCACCCCGGCCCCCGCCAGCGCCACTGCTGCGCTGCGTTGGGCCGACATTGGCGGCGTGGGCGTGCGGATGCAGCCCGGCTTCAGTTTCGCCGATTCCGATGGGGATGGCTCAACCGACCGCCAGACGACCACGTCCTACACCTTCGCCCTGATCATCGTCCCCTTTCAGGGCCGCACCATGACGATCCCTATCCCCACCGATGACCGCGCCGACGCGGTGGATTTCGCCGCGCACGTGCTGGCCCAGGCGGAGCGGATGCACAAGCGCATCAATGTGTTCGGCTTTCACAAGCCGCCGGCGCCCCGTCGCCAGCGTCTCACGCGCATCTGAGGGGAAACCGGGCCGGGGCGCGCTCCGCTCAGCGGTCGTCATAGCGCGAAGCCGTCCACGTGATACGGCGCGACAATCGCTTCTGGAGCCGCCGCGCGCATCTGTGCCTGCAACGCCTGGCGCTGCGCGTCAATTTCCATGCCGCTCAGCGGGCGAATCCCCGCCTCCGCCGCCAGCGCGTCGTATTCCGTGCCCGGCGCGGAGACGTAGTTGGACAGGTACACCTGGTCGCCAGCGCCCAGGCCCATCGCCCGGATAGCCTCCACTGACCCGGCGACGTGCGCGTCTGCGTAGCGATCGCCGCCGATGCCCGCCATGACGATCACGCCCACCGCCACGCCTCCGGCGCGCAGCGCGCGCACGGCCTCCACCGCATCGGCGACCGTCCCCGGCTTGTTGAGGAAGCGCAGCAGCGCGTCGTCGCCCGTCTCCAGGCCGACGTAAGCGCGGCGCAGCCCCAGCGCGGCCAGCTCCGCCCATTCGCCCGCCGATTTACGCCCCACGTCGAACGCGCTGACGAAGGAGAAAACCGGGCGCGGCCCGTCCGGCAGCCGGAAGAAGTCCTGGGCGATGGCGAAGATTGTGCGCAGCCGCTCCAGCGAGAGCACCAGCGCGTTGGCGTCGGCCAGGAAGATGCCGCGCCGCAGGCTGATCCCCTCGCCGAAAAAGGCTTGCACGGCGGCGCAGTGCGCTTCGAAGGACTCCGGGCTGCGCGCGCGGAAGGCGCGGTCGCGGTACAGCCCGCAGAAGGTGCAGCGGTTCCATGTGCAGCCCTCCGTCGCCTGCAACACGAGCGCCAGGTATTGGTCAGGCGGCAGGATGCTCACCGGCTTGTACAGGCGGCGGAAGGTCGCCCCGTCGGCGGCCAGGCGTTCCGGCCCGAAGGCCAGCACTTTGGCCAGGCCATCGGCCAGCAGGCAGTGGTCGTCGGGCGGCACGCCCAGGCGCGGCAGCGCCTCGGCGAGCGCGCGCAATCCGGCGAACGCGCGCTGCAACAGGGCATCCGCCTCGTCCGGCGACAACTCGCGGCGGCGCGGGCCGTTGTTGTGCCCGCTGAGCCGCTCCAGCAGGCGGTGATCGAGCGTCCGCTGGTAGCTGCGCTCGTCGCGGAACAGGCCGAGCAGCCGCCCGGCGCGGTCGAAGCTGTAGCTTTCGCCGAAGCGCGGCGAGATGACCAGCGCGCTGCCCGCCAGGTTGGCGGTGAGAGTGTCCCCGCTGGCCGGGTCGGTGATGTGGATGGGCATAGGTGCGTTCCCGTTTGGTGCGTCGCTGTGATCAGATTATAGCCTGCTGGCGGCTGAAAGATGCCTGCATCGCGCAGATGCAGCGGGCGCGCGCGCCCTCGCGGGGGAAGGTCAGGCCAGGGATGGGGGCAAAGGCCGGCGCGCGACTTCTGAGACGCCCCGTCAGGCGCTTGACTTTTCGCTCGCTTGGGCCTTAACTAGGGAAGCGAATACGCGCGGCGATCACTGAGCGGGGAGGCAGCAGCATATGGAATATCGCAGGCTGGGCCGGACGGGGCTGAAAGTCAGCGCGCTGGGCCTGGGCACGATGACCTTCCGCTGGACGAGCACCGAGCAGCAGGCGCTGCGCGTGCTCGACCGGGCCTATGACGCGGGCATCAACTTCATTGACACCGCCGACATCTACAGCAATTGGGCGCCGGGCAACCCCGGCGGTGTCGCCGAGCGGATCATCGGCAAGTGGCTCAAGACCAGGCTGCGCCACACGGTGGTCATTGCCACCAAGGTGCGCGGGCGGATGTGGGCCGGGCCGAACGGCGAGGGCCTCAGCCGCCAGCACATCATGCTCGCCGTCGAAGACAGCCTGCGCCGGCTGGGGGTGGAGACGATTGACCTCTACCAGACCCATCACCCCGACTGGGACACGCCGCTCGACGAGACGCTGCGCGCGTTCGATGACCTGGTGCGCGCGGGCAAGGTGCGCTATATCGGGGCCAGCAATCACGCCGCCTGGCTGCTGACGAAGGCGCTGTGGGTCAGCGACAAACACGGGCTGGCCCGCTACGACTGCATCCAGCCGCACTACCACCTGCTCAACCGCGCCGAAGTCGAGCCAGACCTGGCCGCGCTGTGCCTGGATCAGGGCATCGGCATGATCCCCTACAGTCCGCTGGCGGGCGGCTTCCTCACCGGCAAGTACACGCGCGACACTGTGCCGCCCGATTCGCGCGGGGCGCAGAGCGCGCGCATCGCCGGCTACTGCACCGAGCAGAACTTCGCCATTGTGGACGCGCTGCGCGAAATGGGCGAGCAGCGCGGGGCGACCGTCGCCCAGATGGCGCTGGCCTGGCTGCTGACGCAGCCGTTCGTCAGCGCGCCGATTGTCGGGGCGAACACCGTCGCCCAGTTGGACGAGTCGCTGGGCGCGGTTGACCTGCGCCTGACCGAAGACGAGATGCTGCGCCTGGACGAGCTGACCGGGGTGACTCGCAACTGGTTCCGCCGCTGAGAGTGTCTGCGAGGGCGTATGCGATCCGCTTGCAATTGTTCGCAAAGCTACGTCGCTACCCGCCCAGCGCCGCCTTGAGGTTGGCGGCGATCTCGCGGGTGATGCCCGGCACGGCGGTTAATTCCTCAACGCTCGCCGCGCGGATGGCCTCGAGGTCGCGGTCGAACGCCTTGAGCAGCGCCTTGCGTCGCTGCGGGCCGATGCCCGGCACGTCCTCAAGCTGGCTGGCCAGGCCGGCCTTGGCCCGCCGCTGGCGATGGCTGGTGATGGCGAAGCGGTGCGCCTCGTCGCGCACGCGCTGCAACAGGAACAGCCCCTCGCTGCGGCGCGGCAGCAGGATGGAGTGCGAGCGGCCTGGCAGGAAGACCTCCTCGAACTGCTTGGCCAGCCCGGCCACCGGCACGCGCTCCGTCAGCCCGAACCCGGCCAGCACCTCGACCGCCACCCCAAGCTGGCCCTTGCCCCCGTCCACGATCAACAGGTCGGGCAGCAGTCGCCACGTCTCGTCGTGATCCTGCTTGCCCGGCTCAGTTGGCCGCGAGTTGGCGACAGCGTCGGCGTGGCGCTGGAAGCGGCGAGTCAGCGCCTCGCGTATGGACTGGTAGTCGTCGGAGCCTTCGTGGGCCACCGTGCGAATGTTGAAGCGGCGGTATTCGCTCTTGCGCGGCACGCCCTGGGCGAAGACCACCCGGCTGGCGACGATGGCCGTGCCCTGCGTCGTGCTGATGTCGAAGCACTCGATGCGGTTGGGCGGGCGCGGCAGGCTCAGCGCCTCCTGGATTTCGCGCAGCGCCGCCTCCTGCTTGACCGTGTCGGACTCCCACTGCGCGCGCAGGATTTGCAGCTTTTCGGCGGCGGTCTGCGCGGCAAGCTGCACCAGCTCGCGCTTGTTGCCGCGCTTGGGCACGGTCAGCTTCACCTTTTTGCCGCCGCGCTTGTCGCCGAGCCACTGCTCGATGATGCGCGCTTCCTGCACATTGGCGGGGAGGACGACCTCGCGCGGGATGTCCGCTGCGTCCTGGTAGAACTGCGTCAGGAAGCCCTCCACGATGTCCGCCGCGCCGGTGTCTTCGGAGCCGGTCAGGGCGAAGTACTCGCTGCCGATGAGCCGCCCGCTGCGGATGAGGAACATCTGCACGACGGCGTCGCTGCCCTCCTGGGCGAAGGCGATCACGTCCTGGTCGGCGTCAATGTCCGAGACCAGCCGCTGGCGCGAGGAAATCTGGGCCACGACCTTGATGCGGTCGCGCAGGATGGCCGCCCGCTCGAAGTCGAGCGCCTCCGCCGCCGCTTCCATCTGCGCGCGCAGGTCGGCCAGCACTTCCTGGGCGTGACCGGAGAGCACGCGCATCAGCCCGTTGATGTTCTCGCGGTATTCGTCGCGCGTCTGCGCCCCGATGCACGGCGCGCCGCACAGCTTGATGTCGTAGTACAGGCAGGCGCGCGTGTCCTGCCCGGTGATCTCGCGATCGCAGGTGAGGTAGGGGAAGGCGCGGCGCAGCACGTCGAGCGTCTCGCGCACGCCGCCCGCCGAGGTGAAGGGGCCGAAGTAGCGGTGCCCGTCGCGGCGGTCTACGCGGCGCGTCATCTCGACGGTGGGGAAGGCGTCGGCGGTCGTCACGCGGATATACGGGTAGCGCTTGTCATCCTTGAGCAGGACGTTGTAGCGCGGCTTGTGGACGCGGATCAGCTCCGCCTCGGTGATGAGCGCCTTCAGCTCGTCGCCGGTGAGGATGAACTGGATGTCCGCCGTCTCGTGGCGAATCTTGAGCACTTTGGGGTCGTGGTTGCCCGGCTGGAAGTAGCTGCGCACGCGGCTGCGCAGGCTCTTGGCCTTGCCCACGTAGAGGATCGTCCCGTTGGGATCGAGCATCTGGTAGACGCCCGGATCGGCGGGCAGGTTGGCGAGAATGTCCTGGATGCGCTCGGACGGTGTGTAGTCGGCCATGATGAGAGTGATTGGTTGTTGGTGATTAGTTGTCAGCGATCAGCCGTCAGCTATCAGTTGTCAGCCGGAAGTCTCGGGTTGGGAGCGCGGCAGGGATGCACCCTATGTCTGATTGTAACGCGTTTAGGGTGGGGCGGGACAAACCCCCTATAAACACGCAGGGCGCGCCGCACGGCACGCTCTGCGCTCATACCCCACAGCAGCGCCGCGCTCAATAGAGGCCTGCGCTCATCGCCACCTGCTGCGCTTTGCTCAGATCGCTCACGTCGAGCACAAGCTGCCCGGTCATGGTGATGTACACAGCGTTGATGTTGATCGCAGCGTTGGCCAGAGCGCGCGCCAGGCGCGCCAAGGCCCCTGGCTGGTGAACCAGCCCGACGAAGAGCACATTGTGCGTCGTGTAGTCGAAGCCGCCATCTTTGAGCGCTTCAATAGTCGCGTCGGGGTTGTCGGCGACGAACTGTACCACCCCTTGCCCCGTACAAGGTGAAGCATGGATCGCCAGGATGTTGACGGCATTCTGCGCCAGCACTTCGGTCAGGTCGGCCAGAGCGCCTGGGCGATCCTGGATGACAATCGTGAACTCCGTAGCCATGATGCCCTCCTTGTCTCGGTGCCCAGCAGCGCTGAACGCGCTCCCTGCTTTCAGTATAGGGCAAGATGCCTCTGGCGAAAACCCGGACATGATGCGCATTCTGCAACACCCGCCGCTTGCCGCTTGTGCAAACTGGCAACTGGTGCGAGAATGCGCATTGGGGCTTCCAAACGGAGCGGATAATTCAGGGGGCGAATGCGCCAGCGCCAGACTTGCGGGCTATCTCAGCAGCACGCAGGGATCAGTGAGGAGCCTCATGTCTTATCAGCGTGAGATGTTGCACCATCTGATCACTCGCGCCCTCAAGCGCAACACCTTCACCGCCGATCAGGATATCGCTGTCTTTGTGCTGGGTGAGGACGTGCTGCTCTACGGCGCGGTTACTCACCCCGATCTCATCCCCGAGGCGGTCGTCACCGTCGAAGCGGTGGCCCCTTTTCTCCAGGTTCACAGCCATCTGCGCGTCATCAGCACGCATGCGTCAATGAGCGGTTAGCTCCGAGCCTCCGAGCGCCCGGCTCTGCGGCGCGGCGATCTTCAGTCGAGCACCTGGGCATAGCGCAGCGCGACGAGGATGCGCTTGTGCGCTGGGTAGCTGGCCGGCTGGAAGCGGGTGCCGGTCAGTACCTCGTAGACACGCTGGTAGCGCTGGCTGACCGTCACGATCATGTCCTCGAACAGCGGGGGAAGCGTGTCGCTCTCGCTGTAACCTTGCCCCTGGTACCACAGGCGGATCAGCTCGCGGTCGAAGCTGTCCGGCTCCGCCCCTTCTTCGAGGCGCTCAGCGTAGGTGTCGGCGCGCCAGAAGCGGCTGCTGTCCGGCGTATGCAGCTCGTCAATCAGCACCAGGTCGCCGTTGAGGTCCAGCCCAAACTCGTACTTGCTGTCCACCAGGATCAGGTCGGACAGGATGCAAAGCTGCCGCCCGCGCAGGAAGAGCTTGAGCGCCACTGCGCGAATGCGCTCCCACAGCGCGGGCGCGATGCCCGTCGCGATGACTTCGGCATCGGTCAGCGGGGACTCGTGCGTGCGCCCGAACGATTTCTCCGTCGCGGTGACAATGGGATGGGGCAGTTCCTGATTCTTGCGCAGCTCATCGGGGAAGGTGATCCCGTAGATGGTGCGCTTGCCCGCCGCGTACTGCGCCCACAGGCTGGTCGGCGTGATGCCGCTGATGAAGCCGCGCACAATGACCGCGATGGGCAGCGGGTTGGCCTTGAGCGCGATGGTCACGTTAGGGTCGGGGATGTCAATGACGTGGTTGGGCACGAGATCGGCGGTGTGCTCAAACCACCAGTTGGTCAACTGGTTGAGCACCTGCCCCTTGTAGGGCACCTGGCCGATGGGCTGGTTGAAGACCGTGCAGCGGTCGGTCGCCACCACTACACGCCGCCCATCGGCCAGCTCGTAGTTGTCGCGCACCTGGCCACGCTCCAGCGCCAGGCCGGGCAGATCGAGCGCTTCCAGTGCGCCAGGGATTGCGCGACGAATCTGTGCGGGCCTTAACATGGTCCTCATCCTCTGTCGTGTGCGGCCACCGTTGCAGGCCGAGCCATTGCGCCCATTCTGGTGGGGCAGAAGGCAGGCAGCCTGCGGGGAAGCCCCACCCTCTCATGCCCCTTATGCCACCAATCATAATGCTGAATGCGCGACAAGGGAAATCCGCCAGGCGAACAGCCGGACGACGCGGGTATTACCTGATGATATATTACTTATTTAGTTATAATCGTATTTATACGCTACAATTGATGGCAGATCAGCGAGCATCGCCGCGCGCTCCCACGTCCACGCCACCTGTTCATCTGTCTGGCGTCATTTGGTGGGCAGTGGAAAGAGGACATGCGATGGACTGCCGTCACAACGATCCGATCATCTCGCTGACGCTGTGGATAGACCGGGCGAACCCACTCTGGCTGTGGTTTGTCGGTGTGATGAGATCGCTGGCTGCTGGCTGCTCTGGGCTGACGGAGAACGGTGCGCGCCGGGCCTGTCTGGGAAGGGTGTCGCTCTGCTGCGCCTGGCCCGGATTCAGGGGCCGTTTGAAGGGCTTGCAGCTTGACTCCAGGCCCCTCTTCGCAGACGGGAAAGGCCGGGGAAGGGGTCAAGATACCTTGCCCCCCGGCCCCTCACAGCAGGCTGCTGCCCCCATCCACGACAAGTGTCTGCCCGGTGATGAACGACGCGCCATCCGAACACAGGAACAGCACGGCGCTGGCGATCTCGTGCGGCTGCCCGACTCTGCCCAGCGGCGCGGGCGGCGGCGCAGCGCTGCTCTCTGGTGCGGGCGCGATATTCGCCGCGCAGACGGCGTTGACGCGCACGCCATATCTCGCCAGCTCGCGCGCCGCCTGCCGCGTCAGGCCGACCAGGCCGGCTTGCCCGGCGGCCTGGGGGGCCGCCTCTTCGCCTGACCTCAACACGCCCGCCGTGCTGGTCACGTTCACGATGATTCCGCCCCCTTCGTCCGCCATGACGCGCCCGACGAGCTGCGTGCAAAAGAAGGCGCCGCCCAGGGTGATCTCAATGGCGCGCCGCCAGTCGTATTCGTCGAGGGTCAGCAAGGGAGCGCGCCGGGCGGCGCTCGCCGCGTTGACCAGGATGTGCAGCCCGCCGAACGCCTCGCGCGTCGCTTCGATCATGGCCGCCGCCTGAAAGCGGTTGGAGACATCGCCCGTCCAGCCGATGGCGCGTCCTCCGTCCTCGCGGATCAGCGCGACTGTCTCGTCGAGGCGATCGGGGTTGACGTCAACGGCGCACACGGCGGCGCCCGCGCGAGCCAGGGCGCGGGCGATGGCGCGGGGAATGTCGCGCGCTGCGCCGGTGACGATGGCCACCCGTCCGCTGAGATTGGCCGAGAAGCTGATCATGGAGTTCTCCCCCGCGCAGACGAACAGGGGCAGCGCGCTGGCTGCCCCTGCGACATGGTGAGGCTGGTCTGTGCTTGCCTAGGCGATGGTCACGCTCTCGTCCAGGTACACGTCCTGGATGGCGTTCAGAATCTCGACGCCCTCGCTCATCGGGCGCTGGAACGCCTTGCGCCCGCTGATCAGGCCCATGCCGCCCGCGCGCTTGTTGATCACCGCCGTGCGCACGGCCTGCACCAGGTCGTCCTTGCCGGACGGGCCGCCGCTGTTGATCAGACCGATGCGGCCCATGTAGCCGTTGGCCACCTGGTAGCGGCACAGATCGATCGGGTGATCGCTGCTGAGTTCGCTGTACATCTTCTCGTGATACTTGCCGAAGCCGATGGCCTTGAACCCGCCATTGTTCTCCGGCAGCTTCTGCTTGACGATGTCCGCCTCGATGGTCACGCCGAGATGGTTGGCCTGGCCGGTGAGGTCGGCGGCGACGTGGTAGTCCACGCCGTTGTGCTTGAAGGCCGAGTTGCGCGTGTAGCACCACAGGATGGTGGCCATGCCCATCTCGTGTGCCACCTTGAACGCCTCGCTGACCTCGACGATCTGGCGGGTCGACTCCTCGGAGCCGAAGTAGATCGTCGCGCCGACGGCGACCGCGCCCATGTCATAGGCCTGCTCGATCTGGCCGAAGAAGACCTGATCGTACTTGGCCGGGTAGGTCAACAGCTCGTTGTGGTTGAACTTGAGCACGAACGGGATTTTGTGCGCGTACTTACGCGCCACCGCCCCCAGCACGCCGAGCGTCGAGGCGACGGCGTTGCAGCCGCCCTCGATGGCCAGCTCGACGATCTTCTCCGGGTCGAAATAGATTGGGTTCGGGGCGAAGGACGCGCCCGCCGTGTGCTCGATGCCCTGATCCACCGGCAGGATGGACAGGTAACCGGTGCCGGCGAGCCGCCCATGATCGAACAACTGCTGCAGGCTGCGCAGCACAGGCGTGGGCCGGTCGGACCCCAGGAAGATGCGGTCCACCCAGTCCGGGCCGGGGATGTGCAGCATTGCTGAGGGGATGGTCTTGCTGACGTGGCCGAGCAGGTACTCGGCGTCTGCCCCCAGCAGGGACTCAACGTTGATTGCACTAACCGTAGTCATGTCTGGCTCTCTTTCTGCACTGACCGAGTGTGATTTTGGCAGCAACCCTCGATGATCGCCGATAGCGGCCAGAAACGGTATGGCCATTGGTCATAGTTCGAGGGGTCAATTGGCACTCACCGGCCAATCGGGGCGATCATAACACGCTGCGCGGTGGATGCAAGGCTGTGGTGCGGGTGGGCGGTGCAAAACCTGTCAGGTAGGGGGGCTGCTCTGCTGCGCCCTGGCTGACCTCACCCCCGCCCGGCGCTGATGCGCCTCGCTGTCCCCTCTCCACACGCGGAGAGGGGGCAAGCCAGGCGGGGCAAGGCTGAGGATGAAGTCAAGGCCCTGCGTCCGGCAAGTCGTTTGACGCGGGACAGGGTGCGGCATTGCGCCCAACTGCGCCCCGGGCGGGGCCACTTTCGCGTTGGCGCGTGATGACTACAATGGGCGGTAATGCAGGATGATGAGGGGGCGATCATGCGCCGGGCAGAGATCACCGAGAAGTTGCAGCAGGCCATTGCGCTGGCCCAGGCCGGCCAGCAGGCGGACGCGCGCCGCCTGCTCGAAGAAGTGGTCGCGGCAGACCCACAGCAGACGCTCGCCTGGATGTGGCTGGCGACCGTGGCCGGCGACCGTGACGAGCGCGTGCGCTATCTGGCGCGCGCCCTGGCGCTGGAGCCGGGCAATCGCGCAGCGCAGGACGCTTATCAACAGCTCACCGGCCAGGTCTATGCGCCCCCGCCAACGCCGCCCTCGCGCGCCGGCTGGCGGCGCGCCTTGCTCGGCGATGCCCCGCTGGGGCTGGGCAGCTACCTGATTCTGCTGCTGGTCGGCGCGGCTGCGGTCGTGGTGATCGCGCTGGCAGCGGGCGCGCGTGACGATGAGAAGCAGCCCAGCAGCCCGCCCACGCCGCGTTTTGCCCTGCCTTCAGCCACCGCCAGCCCGCTCCTGTCACTGACGCCCAGCGACACACCCCGGCCCACGCACACGCCCGGCCCATCGCCTACCTTGCTGTGGGACGTGCCGCCGCCTACCTGGACGCCTGTGCCGACGGATACGCCCGCGCCGACCCGGACGCCTATGCCAACGGAGACGAGCACCCCTACAGCGAGCCTGATGCCGACGTTGGTACCCCCCAGCGCCACCTTCACCCCGCTCCCGCCGACCAGCACGCGCACGCTCAGCCCTACTGCTCAGCCCGCAACGGAGACGCCTGCGCGAACAGCCACGCGGACGGCGATGCCTTCACCGCCTGGGGCGGGGTCTGCTACTGCGTCGCCGGGGGACAGCGCAGGCGACAAGGCGGGCGGATCCTGATGCAGATTTGACCCGATGGAGCGCGATGCGCGCCCCGTCGCTGCCCGAAAACGGCCAGACAAGCGCGCCAGAGGACGCCTGATAGCAGGGGAAAGGAGATATCCCAGGGAAGCTCAGGGGGAAATTGTGTGCACTTTCTCGCGTATCGTGATACAATAGGCAAGCGTAAGGTGCTGTACACACTTACGCAGGTGCTAGAAAGAGCCCATAAGAAGGAGAGATGACAATGGCGATTGAATTCTACGATGTCAAAATCCGTCAGAAGGTGAAGGTTGATGAAAAGGGTGTCAAGCGCGTGACCTTCAAGACGAAGGGCGGGCAGATCCGTTACGGTCTGCAGGCGAAGACATCCGATGGCCGCAACCTCACCAAGTTCGTGTCCAAGGCTGACTGGGATAAGCTGACGAACCTGCCGATTGCCAAGTAAGTAGCAATCGGCGGCTGTTTTGTCATAACAGTCACACGCCAGGGGACAAGCCCGCACATCATCCGTGCGGGCTTGTCTCTTTCATGGGGCGGTGCGCCAGTGCCCTTGACGCACAGGCGATCAGGGTGTGGGCGCGGTCACGGTGACCGGCGCGAAGGCTGGCTGGCCCGCGTAGGCCAGCAGCACGGCGCTCGGCGCGCCCTCCGCCAGCCAGTAGAGGGCCGGCTGCGGCTGGGTTGCGCGCAGGGCCAGCGCATCCCCGCCCGCGCGGAATGCCTCGACCAGCGCCAGGCCGCTCGGCACCACGCTGAACAGCACGCCGCTGCCGTCCGGCGCAGGGGCGATGCGCCCCACCGCGCGCCCCTGCCCGCGCCAGATCAAGGTCTGCGCGCCGCTCGCCACGTCCAGGCGGACGAGCGCCAGATCGTACACGCCGACTTCCACCGGCCAGCGCCCGAAGGCAGCCTCCGCCTCCGCGCGCTCTGCCGGGTCATCGAGCGCCACCCGATCCACGAGAGTTTCAGTCGCGTAGAGGATCGCCGTCCCGTCCGCTGTCCAGGCCAGGGCGCGCACGGCGCTGTCGGCGGGCAGATCGTCCCGCTCCCCGCTGGCCAGGTCGAGCACGGCGATGCCCACATCCGTCCGCGCGGCCAGGCGCGCCCCGTCCGGCGCCATCACCGCGCCGCGCAGATCGGCATCGAGCGATTGCGCTTCGCCTGTCGCCGGGGCGAGCAAAGTCAAGCCGCCCGCGCAGCGCGTCGAGACGACGAAGCGCCCATCCGGCAGCCAGGCCAGCACCGCCGCGCCATCGCCCGGCCCGGCCTCGGCGGCGGTCACTTCGTCGGCGGGATCGGCGCTGGGTGGGGCGCAGTCGTCGCTGAAGGCGAAGGTCGCCAGGCGCTCGGCATCTCCGCCCAGGGCGGGCACCGCATCAATGGCCAGCAGCGCGCCGTCCGCCCCTTGCTGTGCGCCGTTGCTGCTCACGTAGGCGATGCGCGCGCTGTCCGCGCTCCACGCCGCCGGGAAGCGCGCGTCCACCTTCTGCGCGACACGGCGCGGCGACAGCCCGGCGGCGGTGTCCATCGTGCGCAGCTCACTGTTGCTGGCGTCCACATAGGCCAGCAGCAGGCCGTTCGGCGCGAAGCCGACATAGCGCCGATCGAAGGTGGGCACGGTGGTCAGGCCGCGCCCCGGCACGTCGTTGAGCGCGCCCAGGAACACGTCCCCGGCGAAGTGCAGGGCCAGCGGCAGAGCGGAGCGCTCAGCGGCGGCGGCATCGCCGCTGCCCTCGGCTGGAACGGTGGCCCCCGCCGGGCTGAACTGGCTGAGCATATTCTCGAAGCGGATGTTCCACTGGTCGAATTCCGCGCCGGGCGCCCATTGCAGCACGCGATAGGCGCTGCCAAGCTGGACGAAGGCCGACACGCGCCAGCCGCGCGTCCCGCCATCGCAGGGCGTCTCGTAGCGCGTTGAGCGGCCCGCCGTGCCGGCAGGCTGGCGGCTCGTCGGGGCATCGCTGCGACCTGCGCCGGCCAGGTAGTCGTCGAGCAACTGGTCGGGCGTCACCCCGGCGGCGACGCGCCCCAGCGCAGTGACAACCATGCCGGGCAGCGCGCAGTCGGTGGACGGCCCTGGCGCGAAGAGCGTCTCGGCGTCGCTGCCGGTGCTGAAGACCAGCCAGGAGTCCGGCACCAGGATCGAGAAGTCGCGCCCGGCGTAGGTGCTCATGCGCACCTCTGGGGCGATGTTCACCGACCCGCACAGCACGGCGGGAGCGCCGCCCAGGCCGCTGTGCACCTCATAGCGCACCATGTTGTCGAAGGTGAAGTTCCAGCGGTAGCCGTGTACCACCCCCGGCGTGATCGCCTGGCCCGGCGTCGGGCAGCCCAGGCTGGAATCTGGCCAGCTTGTGCTGGAAAAGGTGTACTCGACCAGGATCAGGCCGGGCTTGCCCAGCGTTTGCAGCAGCCAGCTCTGCACAACCGCCCGCACTGTGTCCATATCGGTCTGCGCGCGGGCGGCGGGCGCCGACGCGACTCCGACAAGCAGCGCGGCCAGCCCGATGATCAGCGCCAGCCGCGCGACGTGCCATCTGTGACCTGCCATACATGCTCCTCAGTAAAGCGCAGCCTCACCCCCAACCGCGCTGCGCCGGGCGGGGATGAGACTATCCGTCCTTCCCTACCGCTTGGGCGCGGCCTCGATCTGCACGAAGGCGGGGCGCAGCGGGTCCTCACCGCCGCGCAGCAGGGCATAGGCGGCGCGCGGATCGCGGGCGTCAATCAGCTCTTGGTTCGAATAGTTCAGGTTCCACAGGATCAGCGGCCCCATGAAGGGCTTACCCTGGGCGATCTCGAAGGCGCGGAGAATGTAATGCGCCTGGGTCTGCTGGTCGAGCCACTGCAAGTACGGCGGGTCGTCTGGCGGCGGGGCGGGGTCGCCTTCCAGGGTGGTGAAGCCCTCATAGGTGCCCCAGCCGAACTCGGTCGCCCACAACTGGCGGCCTGCGTCGCCGCTCTGCTCCATGATCGCGCGGTAGTCTTCGATGGTGTTCAGGAAGAACCACGATGGATGGTTGTTGTAGCCGGGCGCGCCGCAGTCGGCCTGGCCGCACCAGTGTGCGTCGGGGGCGTTGGCTGCGCCGTAGGGATGGATGCCGATGGCGATGTTCTGATAGGCGGGGTTGTTCAGCCCTGCTGCGTACATCTGGCGCAGGTACTGGCGGTCGTCAATGGCCGAGACACCGTCGTTGATGCCGGTTGGGGCCAGGCCCGCCGTCACTATGGTGACGCTGTGTCCGCCCTCACCGGCGCGGATGCCGTTGTAGGCTGCGTCGAAGAGGCGCATGTACTCAGCGCCGCTCAGCGTCCCGCCGTTCCATTCACGGCGCAGATTCGGCTCGTTCCACACTTCGATGGCCGAGAAGTACGAATTGCCATAGAGGTCAACGCGCACCTCGCCCATCATGCGCGTCAGGAAGCTGGCCAGGTCTGCTGGGTCGCGGGGCGGGCCATCTTCTTCCAGAGTGGCGCGCGCCCAGTCCGGCGCTTTGGCGACGCTGATCAGCACCTTGAAGCCTTCCTGGTTGGCCCGCTGCACGAAGACGCGGTAGCTGTAGAAGGTCTGGCTGAGCGTGCCCCGTTGCGGCTCCAGGATGTCCCAGGCGAATTGCAGCTTGACCCACTCCACGCCCAGGCGCTTGGCCAGCCAGAGCATGGTCTCGAACCCGTCTACGGACATATCCGGGTTGATCTGGATGCCCATCAGCCCGGCGGTGAGGGTGGGCAGCGGCGTAGGGCTGACCGTCGGCGTCAGCGAGCCGGCGGGCGTCACAGTCGGTGTGGCCGAGGGGCGCGGCGTGGAAGTGACCGGCTGGGTGGGGGGCGCGCCAGGGGTGGGCGTGGGCTGTGGCGGCGCGGTGATGATCGGCCCGAAGCCCTGCGTCGGGGTGGGCGCGGCCTGGGCGACGCCTTCGGGGGGAGCGCCTGCTGCGCCCGGCGAGTCCGCGCCCGACCTGGCAGCGAGCACCTGCGAGCCGATGATCAGGCTGGCAGCCAACACGACGACAAGCCACAGCGCATAAGAGCGTTGGATTCGGAAGCGCATAGAGGTTTCCTCTGGCTCGACTGGACGGAAAGGGATGTGCAGTGCTGCGCCCGCGCTATACGGCTGCGCTGCGAGCTGATCGCGACGCTGGCACTGCGAGCAGACAGAACTATAAAGGAAGCGGCCCCGTTCGGCAAGACTGCGCCGGGAAAACGCAGCGGAATCAGAGGACACCGCACCTGTGCCCACATAAAAAGCTTCCGAAGCCAGCAAGACTTCGGAAGCCTGTCACGCTATGAGCCTGGGTTGCGCCCGCCGGTTATCCCGGCGCTGGAGCGAAGACTGCGCTTACGCCGTGCGCACCTCGATGCGCTTGGGCTGAGCTTCCGGGCGCACGGGCACGGCCAGCGTCAGCACGCCGTTCTCGAAGGTGGCCTCGATGTGCTCCAGGTCCACCGTGTCGCCGAGGCGCAGGCTGCGCTTGAACGCGCCGGCGCAGCGCTCGCGCACGTGATACTGCGCGCCTTCGCGCTCCTCGGCGGCCTTGATCTCACCGCTGATGGTCAGCAGATCGCCGTGCACTTCCACGGACACGTCCTCGGCGGTCAGGCCGGGCAGGTCCATGCGGATGGTCACGCCGGCCTCATTCTGAGTCACGTCCATCGCCGGGCGCAGCATGGGGCGCGCCGTGTCCGTGTTGTAGCGGGCCGGGTTCGACCAGCCCGAACGCCACAGGTCATCCACGACCTGGTCGAGCGTGCGATAGCTATGCGGGGTGGGGGCAGCCCAGCGGATAAGTTTCACCATGGTGTTTTTCTCCTGATCGTCTGTGGGTAGTCAGCCGCAACTCGGTCTGTTGCACCAATACGTCTCGTTGCTTCGTTCAAACACTATGATGCCACGCCCGCATAAGAACGGTCTTGGCGCGACATTAGAAGCGTCTCTGCGCTGCGTAAACGTTGTGCAAGAAAGGGGAAAACCAGCGTCAGCGGCGCACAAAAACCGGCGGCCAGCGCCGGATGTGCACCAGCCAGCCCTTGCAGTCCAGCGCGACGAACCCCGCCGCGGCCAAACGCAGCGCCATGCCCAGCGCCAGCACGGTCGTCAGGCTCAGCGAGGTATTGGCGAGCTGGCTGCCCAGCAGCGGCCCGACGAAGACCGCCAGCAGCACGACCTGGTTGTAGACGGTCATGAAGCGCGTCAGGTTCTCGGCGGGCGCGTTCTCGCTGAAGTAACCGAAGAGACTGATGGCCGCCATCGTCCAGCCCGCGCCAGAAAGCATTGCCCCGATCATGGTGAGCGGCAGGCTTGACGCGATGACCAGGACGCCCGCTGCCACGCCAGCCACCCCCAGGCCGATGGCGATGACCATCAGCGCGCCGATGCGCCGCACGATGCGATAGGTGACGCTGGCGATGAGCGCCGCTGCCGCCAGCTCCGCCACCGAATACACCGACATGAACGCCTCATCGGCGCCCAGCTCATTCATCAGGCGCAGCGGGATGATCGCCGAGATGAAGAAGAAGGCAATGTGCACAAATGCCGCGATGAGGGCTATGCGGCGGAAAATGGGCGACTGCCAGGGGCGCACCGGCGACTGGTCGGGTGAGGGGATGTCAGCGGGGGCCAGCTCGCGCGTGCGCTGGATGTTGATGAAGCTGCCCAGCGACAGGACGAAGGACACGACGAACATCACCTGGTAATTGACCGGGAACGGCATCAGCTCCAGCCAGAAGCCAAAGGCCAGCGTGCTCATCCCCACCGCCAGGTTAAAAGCGAGCGACCGGCGACCGAGCAGCACTGTGAGCCGCGGGGGTTCGACCGCCTGGCGCATCAGCACGAGGAACAGCACCGAGCTGATGCCGTTAGCCGCCGCCGGGAGCGCCACCGCGGCAACCAGCCACCAGGGTTGCAGCCCAGAGGGGAACAGGGGGGTGAAGGCCGGCAGCAGAAAGGTCAGCCGGTAGAGCAGGCCGGGCCACCACATGGCCTGCGTCATGGTGGGATACCGCCCGCGCCACCAGGCCGCCCACGACGACGTGATCAGCGCGATCAGCGAGGGCAGCGCGGCTATCCAGCCGAGCAGCGCGGCTGAAGCGTCCAGACGGATGGCGTAGACCGACAGAAAGCGCGCCGTCGCGGGCACGGCCAGCCCGAACCAGGCGATGTCTCGTACCAGATAACGAAAATTCGCCCGGCTTTGACTGGCGTCCTCTGAGGACGTGGTCGCGTCGTCTTGGTCGTCCATCACGCTCGTCTTGTTGCCCCCATGCGGCTCACCGCAAACCAGCACCCCGCGACACGATACGTGCCGGGCGTGCTGGCGTTCAGCGCCTTCATGATCATCTTGTTTGGCGGGCGTGTCAAGCGCCAGATAGGTGCTTTCTGCACTACGCCTGGCCGACGCCGGCGGAGAGTGGACGGGTTGGCGAAATCCTTTCGGGCGCAGAAAGGGATGCAGGCGCTCCGCAGCCAGGCTTCCGAAGTTGGCAAAACGGAAGTCTTTAGTGGTTCAGAGAGTCATGATCCAGGATATGTTTCTGCACGGCGGCGCGAATAGCCGCCTGCTCGACGGCCATGAGCAGGTGGCCCCCTCTCTCGAAACGCACCAGCCGCGCACCGGGAATGGTGGCCGCAGCGAACTCGGCGTTGTGGAAACGCTGCAGCGTGTCATCTGTGGCGTGGAATATCAGTGTCGGCGCCCGGATTGCGGCGATGCGGCTGCCCGGCAGCGCTGCGCGATTATCGAACAAAGCGCCGGCGCTCCGCAGCGAAACCGGATTCATCTCCTCGATGATGCGATTGACCAATTCCTTTTGCGCAGGCGCAAGCTCCGCAAGGATGGCCTCAGAAGCTCCCATAAGACTTATAAACTGTTTCTTGAACAGCTTAGTCAGACCCCAGTAGAGCCAATCATACTTGTAAACAGTGACAAGGGCGTTACCCTTCTGATCCGCCTGCTGCTGGTCTTCCGAAGAGGCCGTCGCTACGCCGGTTGAGATGAGGATCAACGACGATACCCGTTCGGGATGCAGGGCCGCAAAGAGCAGCGCTGAAGGCCCCCCGTGAGATACCGCCATCACCGCAGCTTTCTCGATACCCAGATGGTCAAGCAGGGCGGCATAAGCATGCGCCTGGTCGTCGAAAGTCGCAGCGTCGGGAACGGTTGAGCGCAGGTAGCCAAAGCGGGAAGGAGCAATCCAGTGGAAGCGATCATCGAGGAACGACTGGGCGATGAGTTCTCCTTGATCGTAACCGCCTCCACTGCCGTGGCTCACCAGCACGTGCGCTCCGCTTCCCCCTTCGCTGTACTCGATGTCACCATGCGGTGACGATATAACCACGCTCTTCCCGCGAACCCGTCTATAAGCTTGATTCATGTCGCGGCGGTACGCTGCCGCCCCCAGGCCGCCCGCTGCGAGCAACCCAACGGCACTCCATCTCAGCAACCCCCTGGGCATCTTCCCCGCCTTTCTCAACGCTACCGGAACCAGAGTGCTCCGCAGAATGGGAACACACGCGAAGAAGCCGCAGCGGAAGCAGACCAGGCACTCATCAGTGCGGCCCTCTCCGTCACCACAGACCAGAGGAAGCCCCTTGGGCTGCGTATCAGGCTCTGCTCGCTGGCCCTCGCAGGCTATCCACACTAACGCGCTTGCTGAAGATCAGCCACAGAAGCACGGCGTCCACGAGAAGTGGGAGAACGGCCCAGCCGGTGAACCAGATAAGCTGTAGCGCGATCGAAAAGACTGCCCCGGCGACGGTGAGCCACGCAAACCACTTGCGCGGCACGCGCCACCGCAGAAGAGCCGCCGCCGCCATAAGGAAGCACACGCCGGATGTGATCCCCAGGATGGGTGCGAGCGCGTTGCGTCCATCTCTTGAGAGCAGGAGCGTGTCCGCCTCCTCAGCAAACGGCCAGAGCAGTTGGCCGCCCACCCACCAGGGAGGCGGGTCATCACCAATCTGGAGAGGAACGAGCGCAGCCAAGTTGAAGTGCGCAGCCAGGACCAACAGGATGACCAGTAAAATCCACATTTTCTGCATTCGGTGTCTCCTTCAATCGTGTCGTGAATTTCGTTGTCATGCCGGGCTGATTCGCCTTACACCGTCCGTCAGCAAGGCCACCGAAAGCCGCTTTCCGCCGGCTGCCGTTTTGCCTACGGGAAGCGTTTGAAGTGGTAGAGCCGGTTGCCAGCCAGCAGGTACATGTTGTTGCGGGCCACAGAGTCCGCGTAGAAACCGCGCGCATCCTGGAAAGCATCGTGCGCGCCGCGCGGGCGGTAGCCCTGGTTGAACGTCCCGGCCCACGAGGTTTCGTAGACGGTTTCGTTCACCCCGTCCACGATGTACAGGCTGCGCGAGGCCGGGTCGTTATCCACGAACAGCGCCGTGCCGCTGGCCATCGCACCGGGAGGGGCCTGGCGGAATTCGAACGGCTCTTCTTCGACGATGCCCTGCACGTTGCGCCGATAACGCCGCATCGTCCCATCGGCGAAGAGGATGTACACGGCCCCGTCGTCGCTGATCCCGAAGTCCACCGCGCCGGCCAGGTTCGGAAGCTGGTCGCCGTTGAAGTACTCTTCGGGCGCGTTGGGATAGCTCTCGGCTCCGGCGGGCGGGACGTAGCGCCAGACCTGGTTGGAGGGGGGATCCATCACGTACAGGTTGCTGCGATACACGGCCAGGGCGATCGGCTTCTGCCAGCGCCCCTCGGTGACCAGCGCCTGGGCGCTGGTGAAGTAGGTCGGCGAATAGGCGATGAGCAGGCCGTTGGCGTCCAGCGCGACGAGCACATTCTTGGGGCGCGTGCCGCCGTCGGCTAGCCACTCGATGTCAATGAGAGGGCCAACGGTGTAATTGCCCGTCGCCCCGCTGATCGTCTGCCCCGTCCAGATCACCCGCTTGTCGCCGCTGTCGGTCAGGCCGTCGCCGCGCTCGTTGAGCGTGTTCTGATAGACCACGCCGTTCCTGCGATCCAGCGCATAGAGATCCACGCCGCCATGCACGATGGGCGCGACCATCTCGGCATCGCGCGGGTAGGCGCGCAGCAGCGTCAGATCGCGGCGCACCACGTCGTCGAAACAGTCGAGATAATTCTCGGCGTCGGCGCGTATGGTGAGCACGTTGGTGTCGTTGGGGCGCAGCACTTCGGCGCGCTCGGCCAGGTCGAGCACCTCCACCCACAGCGGGCGCAGCGCCGGATTTTCGCAGCTTCCCCCCGAAAGGCGCAGCGCGTCGGCGTGGGTGGTCTGGGCGCGCTCCATGTACTTCTGAAATTCGCTCTTCTCCGCGCCGAGCAGCGCCATGCCCACCGCCGCCACGACGATCACCACCGGGATCATCACCGCCAGCCCGATGGCGATGTTGGTCGGGATGGTCGAGCGGCGGCCCTCTTCCGGCTCCGGCACCAGTCGGTTGAGCGCCCCCGACAGGAAGTTGACCACGGCGAGCGCGGCGACCAGCACTGCGCGCAGCCCCTGGCGTCCGCGCTGAGCGACGGCTTCGCGCGCGTGGTCGAGAGGGGTGGGGCCGGTGGGCACCGGGGGCGCTGAGGGCGGCGACGAGCCGCCCGATTCCGGCCCGCTGGTGAAGCGCCCGGCCACGCCCCCCAGGGCGGCGCGCAGTCGCGCTGCGACCGGCGGGCGTGTGGCGGCGTCTGGAGTCTCTGCGAGAGCGGGCGTAGGCGGCGGCGCAGCGCTGGCCGGGATCGCTGGAGTGGCCAGGGCTTCGGCTTTCCGGCTGAGCGGGATGTCCTGCGGCAGCGGCAGCGGCGCAGTCTCGACGGGCGCGGGTATCTCTGCGGCGAGAGCCAGCATCTCCGCGGGGAGCGCCTCGGCAAATGGCGATTCGGTGGGGGTTGATGCGGGTTCCGGCTCTGCGCCGGCCTCGCCTGGCGCGATTTCCCCCTGCGCTGGCGCTGATTCGCGCAGCACAACCTGGCCCCAGTCCGGCTCGGAGCCGCTGACCGGGCCGACCGCCGGCTGGGGCCTGCGCGGCTCGCGCAGGCTGTGTTGGAGCGCGTAACGCCCGGCATCTGGCGCGCCGGGCGGGGCGAAAGCGACGGCGCTGACGGCCAGGTGCTTGCTGCTGAGAGTCTTCAGCCGCTCCAGGACCTCGCTCAGCGTGCCCTCGCGCAGCACAATATCGAAAGTGGTGGTCGGGGCGTGTTGCAGGCTTTCGTCGCAGAGCAGCAGCAGGTCGCCGGGCGCAATAGCCAGGCGCGCAAGCTGGATGTCCGGCGGATCGCCGCTGCCCAGCGGCGGCAGGTTGATCGCCAGCGGATCGCGGCGCTCTTCTGGGAAGAATGTCAGACCACCCGCCCCACGCCAGACCATGAACGCGCGCCCGCCGCGCGCCACGTACAGATCGCCCCCGTGCAGGGCCAGCGCCAGCGCGTTGACCGGCTCTCCGGCGGGATCGTCGAGGATGTGGCGGTTGACGGCGGCCAGCGCCTCGCGCAGCCCGCCGGTGATGCCGCCGCTGCTGCCGAAGTAAGTGTCCGCGCCAAGCTGAGCCAGGGTCTCGAAGTAGGGCGCGGGCGCGTTCGTGTCGCCGTGCGGCGTGATCAGAATGGCGAAGGCGTGCCCTTCGCGCGCGCGAGGGGCGCGACGTGGCGCAAGCTCGGCCAGCGCGCCCGGCGGCGGCACGCGCACCGCCCGTCCCCCCACCACCAGCACATGCCCGACCAGTACCTGTGCATCCTCTGGCATGACCATCACCCCGTTCGCTGCCCACCGTGCCATGAAGAGCCGTGCCCTGATTGTACCCCAAGTCGAGGATTCGAACGCAGAGGAGGGGCGGGAGGGGTGCGTGCAAAGGTTGTCAGCGACTCGCCGGGTGCAGGACAGTGACCTCACCCCCAGCCGCGCTGCGCCGAGCGGGGGTGAGGTAAGCCAGGGCGCAGCAGAGCAGCGCCCCTACCGCCTGACAGATTTTGCGCGCACCCGCGCGGGAGGTAGTGTGCCGAATTCGGTTGAAAGGGCGCGGGTACTGGCTACTGTGTGCCTTCCCCCGTTCCCGGCCCTTCCCCCTCAAAAGGGAAGGGGGAAAAGCGGCGAGCCTGCTCCCCTTCCCTCCGCGCAGCGTGGGGGAAAGGGCTGGGGGATGGGGGGCGAAAAGTTCATAACACGCTCTAGAAGCGGCTGGGGTAGTCGGCTCCCCAGATGTCAGCGGCTTGGAAGAACGTGGTCACGTTCTCCCAGCGACACTCAGGCTCCAAGTCATAGGCGGGGCTGAGGATCAGCCCGCCGCCGGCCCCCACAGTCATGATCCGCTCGAAGACTTCGCGCCGGATGTCTTCCGGCGTGCCCCAGGCCCAGCGCTGCGGCGTGCCGACCGTCCCCCAGAAGGCGAGCCGGTCGCCGTATTCGCGCTTGAGCCTGGCGGGGTCCATCACGTCCGGCTGCACGGGGTTGAGCACATCCACGCCGATCTCGATCAGGTCGGGGATGATCGGCTCGATGTTGCCGTCGCTGTGCCAGAAAATGAACAGATCGGGGTTGATGGCGCGACAGGCGGCGATGATCGCGCGCACGCACGGCTTGAAGGTGCGCCGCCACGCTTCCGGGCTGATCAACATGCGAGTCGGCTCGGCCACGTCGTCGTCGAGGGCCAGGATGTCAACACCGGCCCTGGTCAGAGCCACCGAGAGGGTGACGTGCATCGCGGTAAGCTGCTCCAGCAGGTAGTCCACCAGCGGCGGGTTCTCGACCAGATCGATCATGAACTGCTCGAAGCCGCGCAGCCGCCAGGCCGTCTCGAATAGCTCCCCGCCGAGATGAGGCGGCGAGGCCATCACCGCGTAGCCCTGCTGTTGGTGATGCTCAACGGCGCGGCGCAGGCCGTCGGAGTCGAACCGCTGCATGAAGTCCGGCAGCGGTGCGGCGGCGATCTGGGCGATGGTCTCCGCGCCGCCGAGCGGCGCATCGCGCGCGACTTCCGGGTGATAGCCCCAGTCGTGGTAGGTTTTCAGGATGGGCCGCGAGCCGACGTAGACATCGTCCGGCAGGGACTTCAGATAGCTGAGGAAGCTGGCCTGCTGGCTCGGCGGGTCGGCGGTGACGAAGCGAATCTCACAGTCGAACATCTCGCCCGCATCGCGATCCGGATACTGGGGAAACGACCAGGGATAGAAATTGACCATCCTCGGCAGGCGGTCGGGCGGCTGGTGGCGCAGTACGGCCTGTACACGCTCGCGCGGTCTCATGGATACCCCCGATCAGGGCGCTGCGCGGCCCCTCTGTAGTCGGTTGTCGGTGAGGATAGTATAGACCGGGGTTGCGGAGAGGGATACCTGGGGGCGTTGCGCAGAAAGAGACTTCCGAAGTTTTGGAAACTTCGGAAGTCTGGCCTCGGTGCGTCTGCGCCTCACCCCCTAAATCCCCCTCTCCAGCCGAGCTAGAGAGGGGGACTTGACTCGCTGGCGCGGCACTTTCCCCCTCTCGGGCTTTGCCGGGGAGGGGGCCAGGGGGAGGGGCGTTAAGCAGAGAGACTTCCGAAGTTTTGGAAACTTCGGAAGTCTGGCCTCGGTGCGCCTTCACTCGTTGGAGGGGCAGGCTGGCCAGCCTGCCCCCCCAAACACCACTGGCCGCCCGCGCTCATGTCGCCTTGCGGCTGGCTGGCCCGGATGACCGGCGCAGCGTGTGGCGCATCTCCTTGCGTGGCTTGGGAGCGCTTTCTGCCGGCTCTACCAGCTCGACGCGCAGGCGCGCCGGGGCCTCACAGCGAAAGACCACCGAATGCCCGGACGTGATGTCCACGCGCTTGGGCTTGAACGCTTGTGCGTCGCAGGTCACCAGCTCAGCCTGATCGGGCCGGTAGTCCTTGGGGCTGGCTGGCCTGACGCGGATCATGGCCTCTGCGCCGCCTTCCTCATTCACGGCGCGGTAGGTTCCGGGGCGCACGAGCGTCACCGCGAAGAGATCGCCCGCCGGGATGTGGGCTGCGCTGTCGAGCGCCTGGCGCTCTTTGTGCTCGGCACGGGCGAGCGCAACGGAGTAAGCGCCGGTGCCCTGCGACACATAGAAGCCCAGGATGCTGTTGACGGCCAGCGTGTAGCGCGTCCCGGCCTCTTTGTCGCAGCATTCGCGCTGCTCTGCGTCGCGTAGCGACGCCAGGTCGAGATTGAGCTGCTGCTGCGCGCCCTTCTCGCTGACCTGGATCGCCGCCCGGTGAATCACCGTCCCACCCCGGCGCACGAACAACTCGTAGTTGCCCGCCTCGCTGAAGTGGTGGAACAGCGTGGTCAGCACCGTCAGGGCGCTGCTGTCGTAGGGGCGGATGCTGAACATCGCCCGGTTGAGTAGCACCTTTTTCTTCTGCATGGTTAGGCTCCCACGTCGGCCTGGACGACCATCTCAAGGTCGTGCGCGCGGACGCTCAGGTTGCGGATCGGGATGCGCACGGGGATCAGCCCGCCAGCCGCCGGCAAGATTTCGAACGGATCGTCAATGGCGTAGATCGGGTTGCAACTGGCGAAGAAGTCCAGCACCAGCGTGCCGATGAAGTCCAGCAGGCCGAAGCTGACGTTGAACAGATCGCTGAGCCACTCCTCAATGTCGTCGGGGATGTCCAGGATGGTGCGGATCAGATCGGCGACCCCGCCGATGATGGCCAGGATCAGGTCGCGCACCCAGCCACCCGGAATGAGCGCCGTGACCGCGCTGGTCAGGGCGTCTTCGATCAGATCGCCCACGATGTCGGGGAAGTCGAACAGGTCGAGGTCCATCGTCTGCGGGTCTACGAAGATCTGCCACTGGTTGTTGCCGGGCAGCGGCACGACGCGCAGCAGTTGGCAGGGGTCGGGCGAAGGCAGGGGGACGGAGACATCGAAGTAACGCGCCACCAGGCTGCCGGTGAAGCTGATCTCCTGGGCGACCAGGCTGGCGAAGTCCGGCGAGATGGACACATCCGGGTCGGCGCTGAAGACGCAGATCCTCGGCAGACAGATATCGGGGATGGGCCAGGGCATGTTGATGCAGCCGCCGCCGACACAGATCCTCGGAATATCCAGCCCGATGATCACCTTCAGCCGATCCCAGCGGATGTCCAGCTCCTTGATCTGGATGGTGTTGTCGTCGCGCAGGTCAACGCTGCCACCTTCGAGATGCATCTTCACGTCATAGCCGAGCGTGAAGGCCCCGTAATCCTGCAGGTCGGAGTCCTGGAAGGTGAGATTCCGCTTGAGCAAGTCGAACGAGCGCTGAAACGTTCCCTCGGAGACTGCGAGTGTGAGATGGGCCATGATGACGCCTCCTAGGGCTGGATGACCAGGTTGACGAACGCTTTGAGCTGGTCGTCTTCGACGGCGGGGTTGTGGGGAACTGCCGCGGGCACCGGGGCCGGCACCAGCGAAATCTGCTGGCCGACCTGCAGGCCCTGCTGCCGGAGCAGGCGGGTGATGTCGAGCACCATCTTCTCGATCTTGATGCTCAGGCGCGGCAGAATGCCCAGCCGCAGCACCGCTTCGGCGTAGCACTCCAGGATGTTCTCCATCTCCTCTGGCTTGAGGTCCACGATCTCCAGCCTGTCCAGCCGCATCTTGAGGTATTCGTCTTTGCCAATGGGACCCCACTCGAAATGCAGCACGGCGTACAGCTCCAGGCAGAAGCAGGTCAGCTTGCGCACCGGCGGCACGATGGGATCGCGCTCCTGGCTGGACGGCAGGCTCGCCAGGCCGTAGAACGGCTTGTCGCCGTGAGACACGGCCCCGGCTTCCGCCAGGGGGATCAGATCGCGGTAGAAGTCTTCGAGCACGCAGCCCAGCCCGAAGCAGCCTTTCATATACAGCGCCAGTCGCTGCGCGGGGAGCGTCCCCAGCTCTGGCGGCAGCTTGATCGTGTCCGAGTCGTGGAAGTCCAGGGCGAGATCGGTGAATTGCAGACAGTAGTTGAGACCCACCGGCGGCATAGCGGCCAGCACGGGCAGCGGGGTCTGGACGGTGAACAACGGATTGCCGGCGGCGGTTACCTCTGGCGCGGCCTTGATGGGCACGCACAACAGGCCGGGGTTCTGCAGGAAGTAGGGCGTGGCGTAGTTGAACAGCGATGGGCGCTGCTGCATGATGTGCCGCACCACACGGTTGATGCCCTCCTCGTGAACCGCCGCGTACAGGTCACTGCGGTCTGTGAAAGCCATAGAGCCTCCCAGTTTATCTACGATGCGAGCGGGTTGTTGGGCTGGCCGCGCACTGCTGCGCCGCCAGGCGGGTTTTTGGCATCCTGACAGACGGGTTTCAGCCTCCTGTTATTAATACAATTCGGATAACCATTGTTGATTGAAACCGTGACCCGTGTCAAGTTTAGGAAATTGGGCACAAGGTGCTCTCCCCACACGGTGCGGCGCCGGTGTTGCGCTGCTCCCCCTGGCGGCACTTGTTCCCATGTTCGCACCTGGCTGCGCTCTGCGCTATAACCATCAGCGACAGCCCGTGCCAGGACTGCCCGATGCGTCCGATCAGAGATCATGCGGGAACCTCATCCCCTCGGCCCCGTTTACGAAGGGGAAGAGTCGCTGTGCTTCAGAGACCGTGTTGAGAAGCTGTTTCCCCTCACCCCAAACCCCTCCCTCACAAGGAGGGAGGGGCGTAAGGCTGGCGCGCTTCTCCCTTCCCCCCGCGTGGGGGAAGAGCCGGGGATGGGGGGCAAAGGCAGGCGCACGACTTCTTAGGGGTGGGGCACATCGTAACGCAGACCTCTCCGTATGATCTCTCAGACAGGGGAGCGACTGATTGCATACCATTCTCAATCTTCTGATCGGCCCCCCGCTGCCCACGCAGCGGCTGGCGAGCGAGCGTCTGAACAAGATACGCGCGCTGGCCGCGTTCTCGCCCGACGCGCTGTCGTCCATCGCCTACGCCAACCAGGAGATTTTCCTGGGGCTGGCCATTGCCGGGGCAGCGGGGCTGGCCTATTCCCTGCCCATTGGCCTGGTGATTGTTGGCATCCTGGTGACGGTCGCCATCTCGTATGCCCAGACGCTGCCAGCCTACCCGACGGGCGGCGGATCGTACACGGTGGCCAGCGCAAACCTCGGCCGGCGGATTGGCCTGCTGGCGGCCTCGTGCCTGCTGATTGATTATGTGCTGACTGCTGCCGTCAGCCTGACGGCGGGCGTGGCGGCCATCGCTTCCGCTTTTCCGGCGCTGTGGCCCTATCGCGTGGTCTTGTCGCTCGCGTTCCTCGTCCTGATCACGCTGGCGAATCTGCGCGGCCTGCGCGAGTCGGGCACGCTGATGGCTATTCCCGTCTATTTCTTTCTCGGCTCCTATCTGCTGATGCTGGCGGTGGGCCTGGTCAAGGCGCTGCTCGGCTCGCCGGAGTCGTTCAGCGCGACGGCCCCCACCCCCACTGAGCCGCTGACGGCCTGGCTGGTGCTCCACGCGCTGGCGGCGGGCTGTACGGCACTGACGGGCATTGAGGCGATCAGCAACGGCGTGCCCGCCTTCAGGCCGCCCGAAGCGAAAAACGCCGTGCGAACTCTGCTGGTCATGGCCCTGCTGATGGGCACGCTGTTCCTGGGGAGCATCGGGCTGACGCAGTACTTCGCCGTTGTCGCCAAAGCGGACGAGACGATCCTCTCGGCGCTGGTCCGGCGCGTGCTGGGGACGAATATTCTCTACGTGATGGTGCAGGTGGCCACGCTGCTGATCCTGGTTGTGGCGGCCAACACCAGCTTCGCCGGCTTCCCGCGCGTGGCGTCTCTCCTGGCCCAGGACGGCTATGCCCCCCGCCAGTTGTCATTTCTGGGCGACCGGCTGGTGTTCTCCAACGGGATGGTGCTGCTCGCCGGGCTGACGGGGCTGCTGATCGTCGTCTTCGGCGGCGACACGCACGCGCTCATCCCGCTCTTCGCCGTCGGCGTGTTCCTCGCGTTCACGCTGTCGCAGACGGGGATGGTTGTGCACTGGCTGCGGGTGCGCGGGCCGCTGTGGGGGCTGAAGGCGACGATCAACGGCGTCGGCGCGCTGGCCACGACCATCACGCTGGGCGTGGTGCTGATCAGCAAGTTCATGGCGGGGGCCTGGGTGGTGGTGCTGCTGATCCCGCTGCTGCTGCTGGCTTTCTACACAGTCAAGCAGCACTATCAAGAGGTGGCCCGCCAACTGACGCTGCGCGGCGCCACGCCGGAGACCGCAGCGGAACCGCTGCGCTCGCCGCGCATCGTGCTGCCCGTCTCTGGCGTGCATCGCGGCATCGTTGAGGCGCTGCGCTATGCTCGCTCGATCTCAGACCAGGTGACGGCGGTCTATGTGGAGATCAATCCCGGCGATGCTGACCGCGTGCGCCAGCAGTGGGAGAAGTGGGGACAGGGCGTCCCGCTGGTCGTTGTGCCCTCTCCCTACCGCTCAATCGCCGGGCCGCTGCTGGAATATCTGGACCGGCTGGACGCCGAAAGCGGCGATGGCCAGTTTGCCTCAATCCTGCTGCCGGAGTTCGTCCCGGCCAGGTGGTGGCAACACCTGCTGCACAACCAGACTGCGTGGCTGCTCAAGCTGGAGTTGCTCTATCGCCGGCGCAGGTTCGGCAAGGTGCGAGCGATCATAGACATCCCCTGGTACCTGCGCGAGTGAACAGCCGGGCCTACGCTCGCACTCCCCTGGCCAGGTAGCGATCGGCAGTGTCTTCGACCCACACCGCGTGATACCCCGTCTCGATCAGCAGGACGCGCATCTCCGCGCCGGGCGGCAGGAAGTCCTCGGCGATAGGCCCGCCGGCCTGGCTGTGAATGGCGTTGACCCGCTCGCGCGAGTTGTTGTGCAGGATGAGCGCCTGCCCGCCGGGGCGCAGGATGCGCCCTATCTCGGCCAGGGCGCGGCGCTTGTCGGCGAAGTGCGGGAAGCTGTTGTGGCAGACCACCAGATCGAACGGGCGCGCCGCCGCAGAGAAAGGCAGCGCGTGCACGTCGCCCTGCACCAGCCGCGCGCCGGGGCAGCGCTGCTGCGCCTGGCACAGCATGGCGTGGGCCAGGTCGAGCGAAACCAGCCGAGCGGTGGGCGCGTGCTCCGACAGGCGCGGGATGAGCGCCCCCGTGCCTGTGCCGATCTCCAGGATGGCCCGCGCCGCGTCGAGTTCGGCAGCGAAGGCGGCTACAAGCTGGCGCAGCGTCTCGTCGAGGTGGGCGGGCATCCGGCTGTCCCAGTCGGGAGCGCGGCGCTCGAAGTAATCGCGGATGAGATCGGTCATAAAAGCTCCTGTGGTGAATGGTGGCGGCGAGTGGTTGTCAGCGATCAGCGATCGGTTATTCGGCGTTTCGACATTCGGCTCTCCTGCGCTCCAAAAGGGAGCGCAGCGCACCCTCTGCGCGCTAACCTTAAGGCTTCTGGGCGCGCTCGAAGGTTCAAACTTCCAAAGTTCTCGAAAACCTCGGAAGTCCGCTGGAGCGGAAAGCCCTTTTCTCTGGCTCCCTTCTCAGCTCCGCCGGAGAGGGGGGATGTCTGCCGGGTTATCCCCCTCTCCGGCCACTGATACCTGCTCCCTGACGACTCCCTACTCGCGAATGATCAGTCCGGTCGGCGTCCCGACGATGAACTGGTGCTTGTTGTAGGGCATGGGGATGCCGCCGCCCCAGCCGCCGGGCGTGAATGTCCAGTTGTCGAATACGGCGGCGTTGAAGACGACCACTCGCGCCGTGTAGTAGAGCGCCAGCATGGGCAGGTCTTCGGCCAGGATGGTCTGCATCGCGTAGACGGCCTCGCGACGCGCCTGCGTATCGGCCATGCTGAGCTGCGCGCTCGCCAGGGCGTCGAAGTCCGGGTTGCTGTAACCCAGCGCGCGCGCGAATCCGCGCAGCGGGCTGCCGGTGGCGAAGCTGCGCCGCAGTTGATCCGGGTCGCCGCCCAGCCCCCCAAAGCCCACGACGGCTATCTCGTAGTTGCCCTCGGCGGTGGCAGCGTCCATCGTCGCCTGGTCCATGACGACATGCTCAATCGGGATGCCCACTTCGCCCAGGCCGCTCTCGATGATCTCCACCACGCGCGGCGAGGCCATGATCCAGTCGGTTGAGTAGGCCAGCTTGAGCGGCGTGCCGTCGTAGCCGGCCTCGGCCAGCAGCGCCCGCGCCTGCTCTGGGTCGTAGGCATAGTCGGGCACGTCCGGGTTGTAGAACGGGTTGGCGGGCGGCAGGAAGCCGGGGCTGCCCGCCTCGCCGAAGCCAAACAGGATGCGCTCGACCAGCGCCTCCCGGCTCACGGCGTGGGCGATAGCCTGGCGGACGCGCACATCGCGCAGCAGCGTGTCTTTTTCCAGGTTGAAATAGAGGAACATGCCCCACTCGCCGGGCGCGAAGCCCACTTCGTAGGGCGCACTGGCGAAGGGGGCCAGCATCTCCTCGGTCACGCCGCCGAACTGGTCGAAGGCAGCGATGTCACCGTTGAGCAGGGCCAGGTAGTTGTCGCTGGTGGGCACGAACTCGATGCGCTGCACATACGGATCGCCCAGGAAGAAGTCATGGCTGGCCTCGAACAGGTACGCGCCCTCGGCCTGGCTGTACTCGACCAGGCGGTACGCGCCGGTGCCGGTGAACGCTCCTTCACCCGTGTAGGTCTTGGGATCGGCCACGCTCTCCCAGATGTGGCGGGGGAAGATGAGCAGGGCCTCAGCAGTCGTCTGCAGGAAGGGCGCGAAGGGCTGCTTGAGGGTGATCGCCACCTGGTGCTCGCCCACCTGGGCGGCGGAGACAATCTGATCGACCTGGGCCATAAACCAGGCTGTGCCGGGATGATCCAGGTAGTATTGGATGGAGAAGACCACGTCGTCAGCGGTGAAGGGCACCCCGTCCTGCCAGCGCACATCCTCGCGCAGGGTGAACGTCCAGGTCAGCTCGTCAGCGGACAGGCTCCAGCCCGTCGCCAGCCAGGGGATGGTCTCGCCGCTGGCGTCGCGCCAGACGAGCGTATCGAAGATGAGCGAGGCGCGCAGGTAGCCCGGCCCCCGGTTGAAGCCGAAAGGCGACGGGTGGCCCCAGTAGCCGCCGCTGGGCAGGCGCAGCACCGCCACCTTCTCGGCTGGCGGGGCGGCGGTGACCTGGTGGGCCGCGCCCGGTGGAAGCAGCCCGGCCAGCAGCAGGGCGATCAGCAGAGCGCTCAGCAGGGCGGCGCGGAAGGGTTGCGTGTGGGTCATGGATGTGCTCCTCATAGACTGAATCTGGCTCATTGTGAATGTGTATCTGTTCCCCCCATCCCCGGCCTTTCCCCCTCGTGGGGGAAAGGGAGGCAAGCGCACGCGCTAAGCCCCTCCCTCCTTGTGGGGGAGGGGTTTGGGGCAGGGGGAAATAACTCCTCAAATAGCCTCTCAGGGCCGGTTCCCGCCGCTGCTTGTCGTATACCAGTCGAACGACGGCGCGGCCCGCAGCAGCGCGCGCGTGTACTCGTGCTGCGGCTGGGCGAGCACCTGGCTGGACGGCCCGCCCTCGATGATCTGCCCGTCGCGCATGACCAGGATGCGATCGGCCACCTTGCGCACCAGCGCCAGATCGTGCGAGATGAGCAGCAGACCCATGCCGCGCTCGTTCTGGATGTCCTCCAGCAGGGTGATCAGCTTGGCCTGCTCGCTGGCGTCCAGCATGGAGACCGGCTCATCGGCGACGATCAGCTTCGGCTCCAGCACCAGCGCGCGGGCGATGACCACCCGCTGCAACTGGCCGCCGCTCAGCTCGTGCGGGTGGCGTGCCAGAAAAGCATCTAGAGTGGGCAGCCCCACCGCCGCCAGCGCCTCGCGCACCCGCTCACGGCGCTCGGCGGGGGTGCCCGCCCGCTGCACGTCGAGCGGCTCGCGCACGATCTGGCACACCGTCAGGTAGGGACTGACGCTGTCGAACGGGTCCTGCGGGATCAACTGGATGCGACGGCGCAGGTGCCTGGAAGCGGAGCCGTTGTTCAGGGCGAGGGGGTTTCCCTCGAAGACGATCGAGCCGGATTCCGGATCGAGCAGCCCCACCAGCAGCCGGCCCAGCGTGCTCTTGCCACTGCCGGTCTCGCCCACCAATCCGACGACTTCGCCTTCGTACACTTCCAGCGACACATTGCGCACGGCCTCGACGTTCTGCGCCGGGCCGAGGTGACCGTTGGTGGTGAAGGTCTTGCGCAGACCTTCGGCGCGCAGCAGGGCGCGCAGCCCGCCCAGGTGACAGGCCAGCCGCCGCCCATTGTGCAGTTGCAGCGGCGGCTCGACGCGGCGGCACTCGTCCACTGCCTGGGTGCAGCGCGGGTGAAAGCGGCAGCCTGTCGGTGGGTGGGTGGGGTCGGGCATCTGGCCGCGAATCCCGCTCAGGTCACGCGCCGTGCTCATGTCCGGGTAGGCGCTGAGCAGCCCCCAGGTGTAGGGGTGGCGCGGCGCGCTGAGCACGTCGCGGGTCGCCCCCACTTCGGCCAGCTTGCCGGCGTAGAGCACGGCGACCTGCCCGGCCAGTTGGGAGACGGCGGCGAGATCGTGCGAGATCAGCAGCAGGGCCGTGCCGCGCTGGGCGCAAATGGCGCGCAGCAGGGCGATCACCTGGGCGCGCGCGAGCATGTCCTGGCCGCTGGTCGGCTCGTCCACGATCAGAAGCTCCGGATCGCAGCTCAGGGCCATGGCCAGCATCAGCCGCTGCTTTTCGCCGCCGCTGAGCTGGTGCGGGTAGGCGCGCAGATGGCGCTCGGTCAGGCCCACCTGCGCGACGAGCGCAGCAGCGCGCGCCGTCGCCTCTGCGCTGGACAGGCCCCGGTGCTCGCGCAGCGGCTCGCCGATCTGCTCGCCCATGCGGTACACCGGGTCGAAGGCGGTGCCCGCGTTCTGCACGGCCAGGGCGATGCGCTGCCAGCGCAGAGGCCGCCAGCGCCCTTCGTCCAGCCCGACCAATTCCTGGCCGCCCAACTGCACGCTGCCGCTCACGCTGCCCGCCGGGTGCAGGCCGAGCAGCGCCCGCGCCAGGGTCGTCTTGCCGGAGCCGGTCTCGCCGACGATGGCCAGCGAGTCGCCCGCATCCAGCGCGAACGAGACGCCGTCCACGACGCGGGCCGGGGGCTGGCCGGGCGCGGCGGGCGCAAAGATGACGCGCAGGTCGTGGACATTGAGCAGAGGGGCGCTCATCGCTGCTTCAGCCTCGTGTCGAGGCGGCTTTCCAGGCCGATGCCGATCAGGGCCAGGGCCAGCACGAGCAGCGTCACGCAGACACCGGGCGGCAGCAGCCACCACAGCCAGCGGTCGGTGAGCAGCAGGCCGGGCAGGTTCAGGGCATGGCGCATCATCAGCCCCCAGCTTTTGGCAGTGGGATCGCCCAGGCCCAGGAAGGCCAGCCCCGCTTCCAGCGCCACCGCGTGGCCCGCCGCCGTCACCAGGCCGAAGACGATCAGCGGGGCGATCTGCGGCAGGATGTGGCGGGCAAAGAGATACAGCGGGCCGCCACCGAAGCCGCGCGCCATGCGCACGTAGCCGCGCTGGCGGACGCTCTGCACCTGGGCGCGGATGATGCGCGCCGCCGGCGGCCAGGAGAGCAGGGCGATGGTCAGGATCATCGTCCCCAGCCCCGCGCCCAGCAGCGCATTGACCAGGATCAGCAGGGGCAGGCGCGGCAGGGCCAGGATCATATCCACCAGGCGCATCAGAACCAGGTCGAGCCAGCCGCCGGCGTAGCCCGCCGCCCCGCCGACCAGCACCGCCAGGGCCACCGTCCCCGCTGCTGCGCCCGCCGCGACGGTCAGCGAGATGCGCGCGCCGTAGATCAGCTCGCTGAGGATGTCCTGGCCCACGTCGTTAGTGCCCAGGCGGTGCGCGGCGCCGGGCCGCTCCAGGGGTCTGCCGCTGAAGGCGTCCGGGTCGTAGGGGGCCAGCAGCGGGGCGAAGACGGCCAGCGCGGCCAGGATCAGCAGGAGCAGCAGGCCGGCGACGCCCTCGCTGCCCAGCAGCGCGCGCACTCGGCGGGGTGGATGCGCTGCCGCAGCAGGAGCGACCGGCAGGCGCAGGGCTTCGCGGATCACAGCGCTTCCCTCCGGCGCGGATCGAGGCGATACGAAAGCCAGTCCGCCAGCAGGTTCGCGCCGAGCACCAGGGCGGAGACAACCACGAACACGCCCTGAATCACCGGGTAGTCGCGGGCCACGACCGACTCGAAGACCAGGCGGCCCATGCCGGGATAGTTGAACAGCGTCTCGATGAACAACGCCCCGGTCAGCGCAAAGCCGGCGTGCGCCGCCAGGTGATGAACGAAGGGGATCAGGGCGTTGCGCAGCGCGTGATGGCGCTTGAGCCGTCCCGTCGAAAGGCCCTTGGCGCGGGCGACGAGCATGTAGTCCTCGCCCAGGACGCCGATCATGCTGTTGCGCACCAGTAGGAACTTGCTGCCGACCAGGGCCAGCGTCAGTGTGACAGCGGGCAGGGCCAGGTGCGCCGCGTAGTCGCGCGCGGCCTCCCAGGGCGTGCCGTAGCGCGCGAAGGCAGTGCGCCCCCCGGCCAGCGGCAGCCAGTCCAGCCTGGCCCCGAAGACGATGAGCAGGATCATGCCGGTGAAGAAGACGGGCGCGTTGCTGGCGATGACGCTGCTGACAACGAGCGCCTTGTCCGTCGCCGACCCGCGCCGCCAGGCAGCCTCCGCCCCGCCTAGCACGCCCAACAGCGACGCCGCGCTCAGAGCGGTCAGCGTCAGCAGCAGCGTCCAGGGCAGGTGGGCGCGCAGCAGCTCGCCGACGGGCCGGTTCAGCCGGATGGACTGGCCCAGGTCGCCCCGCAGCGTCCCGGCCAGATAGTCCGCGTACTGCTGAACCAGCGGGCGGTCGAGGCCATAGTACTCCGCCAGGGAGGCGCGAGTCGCGCTGTTGAACACGTAGGCGGAGCTGCTGGGATCGAGCAGGGCAGCCAGGGGATCGCCGGGCAGCAGGCGGGGCAGCAGGAAGTTGAGGGTCAGCACTGCCCACAGGCTGATGAGAAATCCCAGCGCACGGCGTTTCATGAGGCCCCTTCTGGCGGATGATCAGGCACGAGAGTCCATTATCGCGTGAGAGGCGACTTTGTGCAATAAATTACATCTGAGATTCATAGCAGGAATAGATCGTCGGCTGGCGTGCAACCCGTGCCGGGCAGAGCCAGCGCTGAGCTGCAACCGGCCCATCGGGCGGGGCGTTTGGGCGCGAACCTGTGCAAAACTCACAAGACCGGTTGCGTAACGGTCCTAGACATACTATCATCAGGAATAACCTGGATCGGTCAATGCGGACAGTCTCGCGACATTTACACGCGCCCATACATGGCTCCGCCACACTGTAGCTTGTAAATCACCTACAACACACTCACGCGCCAAAAGCTCTACTGTCCTGCCGGTCAATGGCGACAACGTTGTGCAGCGGGCAACTACCCTAAGGAGGAGACTATGCGCCGCTTTTTAGTCTTGTTAGTGGTTGTCAGCCTGGGCATCACCTTTGCAGGCACTGCGGCTGCTCAGGGAGAGGAGAAAGTCCTGGTAGTTGGCCTTTCTGAGGACTACAAGTCCCTGGATCCCAGCCGGGCCTACGAGCCGGGCGGGTCGCTGATTCACGTCTCGGTCTACGATACGCTGGTCACATTCCCCTCGGACTCGGTGGGCGAGATTCTGCCCAACCTGGCCGCAAGCTGGGACATTTCTGACGATGGGCTGGTTTACACGTTCACTCTGCGCGACGACGTGGTCTTCTCCAACGGCGATCCGCTGACCGCCGAGGACGTGGTCTTCAGCTTCAACCGGATGAAGAACCTGAAGGGCAACCCCTCCTTCCTGGCCGACACCATCGCCAGCGTCGAGGCGACGGACGACCTGACCTTCGTCATGACGCTCAATCAGCCCGACCCGGCCATCCTGGCCAAGCTGATCTTCGACGCCTTTTCGGTGCTCAATGCCGATGAAGTGCGGGCCAATGGGGGGACCGACGCCCCTGATGCAGCCGAGACGGACACTGCCGAGCCGTGGCTGATGAACCACTCAGCCGGCACGGGGCCGTACATTGTCGAGAGCTACGAGCCGACCGTGCAGACGGTGCTGGTGCGCAACCCGAACTACTGGGGCGAGCCGGCCTACTTCGACCGCATCATCATCCGTAACCTGCCGGAGACCTCCACCCAGAAGCTGGCCCTGGAAGCCGGCGACATTGACATCGCTATGGATGTCATCGCCGATCAGGTGCCATCCTTCGAGTCGAACCCGGATATTGAAGTCTTCTCGACGCAGAGCGACACGCTGATCTTCCTGCTGTGCAACCAGGACCCGGCGATTGGCGGGCCGGTCAGCAATCCGCTGGTGCAGAAGGCCATCCGCTATGCCGTGAACTACGAAGAGCTGCGCTTCCTCAGCGGCAAGGGCGCGAATAACCCGGCGGCGATGGTGCCCATCGGCTTCGGGGGCGCGCTCGATCCGTCGGAGGGGCTGACGCGCGACCTGGACATGGCGCGCAGTCTGCTGGCCGAGGCCGGTTATCCGAATGGCTTTGAGATCAATTTCGAATACCCGGACTGGAACTACATCGGCACCGACTTCGGCATCGTCGCCCAGAAGGTTCAGGCGGACCTGGCCGAAGTGGGCATCAAGGCGACGCTGGTGCCGCAGGAATTCCAGACATCGCTCGATGCTTATCGCAGTGGCCGGCAAGGCTTCAGCCTGTGGCTGTGGAACCCGGACTATCAGGACACCCTGGACTACGTTGAGTTCCTGCCGGGAGGCGTGGTGGGCAACCGCGCCAACTGGACGGATGCCAACGCCGATCCGGAAATCCTGGCGCTGCGCGACGCGGTGAAGGTGGAAACCGACGCGGCCACGCGCAATGAGCTGTTCCGCGAGATTCAGCTCTACGAGCAGGAAAAAGGGCCGTTTGTGCCTCTGTTCCAGCCCGGCGTGCACTTCGCTTTCCGCAGCGATCTGCAAGGGTTCAACTATAACAGCCAGTGGCGTGTTGACCTGACGCTGCTGTACCGTTAGCGAGTCGTGTAACCTGTCGGCGGCGGGATTTGGGTCGCAAAATCCCGCCGCCTGATTCTGTGCCGACCCGAGGGATCGCATGTCGCTGCACCAATTCCTGGCACGCCGTCTGGTGTTGATGATCCCCCTGCTGATTGGCATCTCGCTGGTCGCCTTCATCATCTCCAACGCCATCCCCGCCGACCCTACAGCGGCCAATCTTGGCGAGCGCGCCGCCGCCGACCCCAAAATTGTGGCGGCCTTTCGCGAGAAGTGGGGCCTGGATGAGCCGCTGCACGTCCAATACCTGACCTATCTCTCGAACCTGCTCAAGGGCGATATGGGCACGTCCATTCGCAGCCGCCGCCCGGTCAGCGAAGAGCTAGGCCGTTTTCTGCCCGCCACGATTGAGCTGGCGACGTTCGGCATTCTGGTGAGCCTGGTGGCAGGAGTCATCTTCGGCGTCATCTCCGCCGTGTGGCGCAACCGTCCGATTGACTTCATTGTGCGCATCCTCTCCCTCATCGGTGTGAGCGCGCCGGTCTTCTGGCTGGCCCTGATCGGACTGATCTTGTTATATCTGCGCTGGGACCTGGTGCCGGGGCCGGGGCGACTAGACCCCAAGCTGCGACCGCCGCCGGGTGTCACCGGGCTGTACACCGTAGACAGCCTGCTGGCCGGGGACTGGCGCACCCTGCGCAACGCCCTGGAACATCTCATCCTGCCGTCCCTGGTGCTGGGGGCCTACTCTGCCGGGCTGATCACCCGCATCACCCGGTCGTCAATGCTCGAAGTGCTGTCTATGGAGTACATGACTACGGCGCGCAGCAAGGGCTTGCGCGAGTGGACGGTGATCACCCGGCACGGGCTGCGCAACGCCTTGATGCCTGTGGTGACGATCATCGGTCTTTCCTACGGGAATTTGCTGTCGGGGGCCGTGCTCACGGAGACGATCTTCGCCTGGGAGGGCATCGGGCGCTACGCCTACAACGCCGCGCGCACGCTGGACTTCCCCGTGCTCATGGGCGTGAGCATGTTGATCGCCATCATTTTCGTGCTGATGAATCTGATCGTGGACATCCTCTACTACTGGCTCGATCCGAGGCTGCGTCAGGCATGAAACCGGGCAACAGCAGATGGCGCATTATTCGCAGGCGGGCGCGGCAGAACCCGCTGATGGTGGTCGGCCTGCTCGTCTGCCTGGCCTGGGTGCTGATCTCGCTGGGCGCAGATCATCTGGCTCCCGCCGACCCGCTGCGCCAGAGCGTGATGGAGCGGCTCCAGGCACCGAGCGCAAAGTATCCTTTTGGCACCGACCAGCTTGGCCGCGACGTGCTGTCGCGCGTGTTGTACGGGGGGCGCACATCGCTGCCAGCGGGCCTGCTGGTGATCGTCAGCGCAACTTTCGTGGGCACCCTCTTCGGCGCGCTGGCCGGCTACGTGGGCGGCCTGTGGGACGAGCTGCTGATGCGCTTCACCGAGATTTTCATGGCCTTCCCGATCATCATCCTGGCGATGGCTATCGCGGCGGCGCTGGGGCCGAGCGTGAACAATGCCGTGATCGCCATGAGCATTGTGTGGTGGCCGAACTACGCGCGCGTGGTGCGCAGCCTGGTGATCAGCGTCAAATCCAACGAATATGTCACCTCAGCGCGGGCGATTGGGGCCTCGCCGGCGCGCATTCTCTTCGTCACTGTGCTGCCCAACTGCCTGGCCCCGGCGCTCGTCATGGCGACGCTGGACATCGGCAACGCCATCCTGATCTTCGCCGGGCTGAGCTTCCTCGGCCTGGGGCCGGAGCCTTCCTCGCCGGAGTGGGGGCGCATGGTCTCCGACGGGATCGATCACTACGATCAGTGGTGGCTGAGCACCTTCCCAGGGATCGCCATTTTCACAGTGGTGATGGCGCTCAACTTCGTCGGGGATGGTCTGCGCGATCTGGCCGACCCGCGCACGCGCAAGGCGGTTCGCTAGCGCCCGATCGAAGTTCCCTCAATCCAGGATAGGTGTTCCCTGCCGTTGGGAGGCCTGAAGCCAGGCTTCCCCCCCGAACGGCGAACGGGCTTCGCCTGGATATGGCTCATTACGGGGCGAAGAATCACCGCAGAGGCACAGAGAGCGCAGAGAAAAGATGGGCTGGCGAGGGCGTTAGCCCTTCTCCCGGCCTCTGCGATTCAAGCATTTCGCCCCCATCATGAAAGGCCCTCCCCCTGTCCCTGGTTAGGAAACGCGATAGTTTCATGCTATACTTAATAATCAGATGAAAATACCCGTCCGGCTCTCCACAGCGGCCTGGTGCAGTGACACCCGGCACAAGGAGGACTTGGCATGAAACTGGGACTGGCACTATCAGGCGGGGGTTTCCGCGCGACTGTCTATCATCTGGGGGTGCTGGCGCGGCTCGCCAGGGAGGGTCGCCTGGAAGACGCGGCCTATCTCTCAACGGTATCCGGCGGCAGCCTGTGCGTGGGGCTGGTGTACGCCCTCAACGGGTTTCGCTGGCCGTCCAGCCAGGCGTATCTTGAGAATATCGTGCCCCGCGCGCGCCAGCACCTGCTGCACGACGATCTCACCGGCGGCCTGTTGCGGCGCTTGCTGCGCCGACCCTGGAGCATTCTGGGAAGCAAGGCGGACGATCTCTCCGCGCTCATGAGCCAACACTGGGGCGTCTCCATTACGCTGCGCGACCTGCCCGCGCACCCTCGCTGGATGATCAACGCGACGTGTTACGAAACCGGCAAGAACTGGCGCTTCGAGCGCTTTCGCATGGGCGACTACGTTTTCGGCTACAGCAATGACACGAACGTTCCCCTGAGCGACGCGCTGGCGGCTTCGGCGGGATTCCCTGGCCTGATCGGCCCCCTGGTGCTGGACGCCACCCGTCATTCATGGTTTCGCTACCGGCAGCCCGCCAGGGGCGAGCCAGAGGCGGGCGCTGACGAGCAGGACGCTGAAGGCAAGACCGAGCCTGTGACGCCAGCTTTTGAGCGGGTGCACCTGTGGGATGGCGGTGTGTACGACAATCACGGCCTGGAGGCGGTGCACGATTTCCAGAGCGGCTGGCGGCAGGGGGTGGACTTCCTGATCGTCAGCGATGGCTCCGGCAAGCCGACGACCGAAAAATACCGCCTGGGAGGTGTGTTCCTGCGCATCATCACCGGCGTGATGATGGATCAGATCCGCTCGCTGCGCGCGCGGGCCATCATGGAGCGCATCCGGAATCACGGCGATCAGGGCGTGATTCTCACCATCGGCAATTCATGTGCAGAGGTCGTGCAGGCGGCAGGGCGGCAGGCCGACCTGGTGGCGCTCTGCCAGGGCTGCCTGAGCGCCGCAGACGCCACGCGCGCGGCCCTGTTCCCCACGACGATCCGCCGGCTGACGGATGCCGAGTTCGAGCTGCTTTTCCGGCACGGGCATGAGGTGGCCGACTACACGCTGCACAGCCGCTATCCCGACCAGTTTGGGCATCTCGCCTATTCTTAATCGAAGCGTTCCTCAATCCAGGGCAGAAGCTGCTCGTAGTTGGGAATCCAGTAGCCCGCTTTCATCCCGATCAGGTCTTCGCGCTGCAGGACGCGCTGCTCCCTGCCGGGCCAGCCCAGCAGCAGCCCCGGCGCGAGGCGCAGCATATCCCAGGTGCCCAGGTCGGTGTCGGTGTGATCCTGGATCGCCCGCCAGACGCGCGGCCAGACCAGCGGGTTGGTCAGCTTCTTGGCCAGCGCATCCAGGACCTGCTGCTGGCGTCCCGCGCGCTGATATTCATCGTCCTGGTGGCGGGTGCGGGCGTATTGCAGCGCCCGCTCGCCGTCCATGTGCTGGCGGCCAGGGTCAAAGCGCACGGTCATCACGCCGCCGTCCAGGGTGGGGTACTCGTAGTCAATGATCAGCTTGGGCACGTCAATGTCCACGCCGCCCACCGCATCCACCAGCGCCACGAAGCCCCCGAAGTCGAGCCGGACATAGTGCTCGACGCCGACGCCGAAGCTCTCCTGAATGCTGGCCTTGAGCAGCGCCGGGCCAGACCCTTCCGCTTCCTGCTCGCCGAGCACGTTGATCGTGTTGATGCGCTGTTCGCCGTAGCCGGGGACATTGATGAACACGTCGCGCGGGATGGAGAGCAGCGTGACGCGCAGGCTGCCCGGCGAGACGTTGAGCAGCATGATGCTGTCGGTGCGGGTCAGATAACGCTCGCCGGGGCGCGCGTCCACGCCCAGGATGAGCAGATCCACTGGCTTTGGCGCGAGGATCAGGCTGAAGACCAGCAACCCCATCAGGCAGATCAGGGGGGTCAGGCAGCCGAAGGCGCAGAACTGGCATCGCCAGCGGCGCGTCACCCGGCGCGCGGGCCGTGTGGCGGACGTTGTGCGTGGGGGAGAGGGTGGAGTCTGCATCGCATGGGTTGCCTCCAGGGGGCGATCGGCGGCGCGCCGGTGACGCGGCGCGCGAGTGGGGCATGAGCGCGCCGGACACAGCAGGCGGCTCAACGGGCGTTCAGGAACTCATCCAGTGCTGCCAGCGCCTGCGCCATGTCGTGGTAGAAGACTACGCGCAGGTTAGGGGTGTCATTGCCTTCGAGCATGACCGAAAGAGACGTCCCGGCCTGACACAGGCAGAGCACCGGCTTGCCGGCCTGGTGCAGCGCGTAGGCGATCTCATAGCCCACGCCCAGCGACGGCACCGTGACCTCGGCCACGACTGCATCGCACACTTCCAGCCACCGCACGTCGCGCCGGTAGATCTCGGTCAGCGGGTAACGGCGCTCGTCGCTGAGCACGTCCGGGGCGGCTACATGCGCGGTGAGGACGGCGTGCCCGCCGCGCTCCAGGTGGCTGACCAGGGCGGCGTAGACGGGCTGCCGGCTGCGCCCGCCGCGAATCGATCCACAAAAATAGACATCCATAGGTCTTCTCCAGAGCCGGGCGGGAGCCGATCACCACAGCTCCTCGTCGTCAGGCTCCTCTTCTCCCAGAGTGTAATCTTTCTTCTTCTTGCGCGTCCATTGCACCGGGTCTTCGAGCGTGCGGCGAGCGGCTTCGGCGACCTGCACGGCGAACGCCTCGTGATGGTCGAGGGCGAAGGCCAGCGACTCCCCCTGCGCGTCGAAGCGGAGCAGGCCCGCCGCCTTTGGCCGATCCAGCCGGCGGACGGCGCTCACGTTCTGCACGGCCTCCAGCGGAATGGTGCGCTGTGTTTCTTCACCGGACAGCGCGACGATGTGGGATGGCATGAGGTAGAGGCCCACCGGCTCGGCCAGAGTCCAGGCTCCGTGTATGTCCTGGCGGGCCGGATGCGCCTGGACCGGCCCATAGTGAATGTAGGGCCGGCGGCGGCGGTACGCGGTGATCTGCTCCGCCGTAGCTACGCTCTTGAGCGCGCGCACCAGCGCGTGCATGGCCAGGCGCGACAGCCGCACCCGCAGCAGAATCCAGCGGCGGTCGCGCTCGGCGTGCAGCCAGATCTCGTTGCGGCCTGACGAGTACTTGCGCGGGCGGCCAAACCAGCACAGTTCCGCCGGGCTGAAGGAGACGCATGGCTGACCGCCGTTGCCCAGCGCATACGCGGCGATCTCGCCAGGGGTCACGGCGATGACGCCGCTCTGCCAGCCGGAGCGCCGCTTGCCCTGGGCAATCGTCTGGCAGCGGATGCCGTCCGTCTGGGCGCAGTAGAGCGGCTGCTGGGCCTGCTGGATGCGCCGGACCAAGGCGTGAGCGGCTTTCGCGCGGCGGCGATTGCGGAGCGCGCTGCCGACGCCCGCGCCCAGCAAGGCCCCCATCAGCGCTGGAGCGATGAGCGACATGATCACTGAGAGCATCCTCCGGTTTGCGGATGGCGCGGGCGCGCAGACTCCTTGCCGCAGAGTATAGCACCGACTGGACGGTCCGGAGAGGGCGTGCGACTCGCCGGGCGATTGCGCCGAACGCGCGTTGTCCTCAGAGGCCTGCCTGAAAGAGCCTGCGCGATGGTTTACCCTGCGGGATCGGTTGAAAAGCCGCGCGCCTGCCTTTGTCCCCCATCCCCGGCCCTTCTCCCACGAGGGGGGACGGGAGCAAAGCGCGCCCGCTAGGCCCCTCCCTCGCAAGGAGGGAGGAGTTTGGGGTGGGGGAGACGACTTCTCAAAGGGCCCCTGATTTCCACTCCACACGCGAGTTGATGACCCTATCCGGCGCTGCGCCTCGCTCGCCCCCCGTACTCCTTCTGCCGGCACGGGGCAAGTCACCCTATCTCAGCTTTCTGAAACCCTGGCCGCTACAATTTTCTACTGCATCTTTATTGATTCTGAACAATGAATTAGCATATGATGGATTTGTACCAGATTTCTCAAACAGTCGTTGCCCAGTTGCAAGGCTGGGCTGGGGAGGTGTACGGTCAGTTATTGCCCTTTGAGGAGGCAAATCCATGCGTCAATGGCCTGGCTGGGCCAGGGCAGTTCTCACACTGCTGCTGATTATGATCATGCTGGGAGCCGTGCAACCGCAACGCCCGGTGGCCGATGCCCAGGGCGGCGGGAGTATCAGCTACGGCTCGAAGGTCCTCGGCAGAATCTCCGCCGATCTCCCCGAAGTGATGTACAGCTTCAACGGCACAGCGGGCGACCTCGTCCAGGTGCGCGTCAAGAACTGGGTCGGCACGCTCGATCCCCAGGTGACGCTGCTGGCCCCCGACGGGCAGAACGCCGGCAGTAGTACGCGCAGCCCCTTCGCCGTCGCGAGCCAGGATGCCACCCTGGCGCTTTTTTTACCGCAGACCGGCGTCTATATGCTGCTGGTCAGCGCGGAGAGCGGGACGAGCGGCCAGTTTCTGCTCACCCTGCAGGGGCGCGGCGTGGTGCTGGCTACGCCGCTCATCTACGGGCAGGGCCTCGATGTCATCGTCCCCTTGAACCCACAGCCGCAGTATTTCACCTTTGAGACCGAAGACTGCCCGACCGTCTTCACCGTCGCCAACCTGAGCGAAGGGCAGCCCTTCACCTTCCCCTTCATGGTCAAGGTGCGCGATGCGCAGGGCACCCTGATCGCCCTGCTCTACGGCGGGGATGCGATCGAGGATCGCCTCGTGCTGCCCGCGCGCAGCGGACGCTACGAAGTCGAGGTGCTCTCCGAAGACCCGCAGCAGCAGGGGACGATCCACCTGCTGGTGACTTGCGCCGACCAGGCTCCTGGCTGTATCGGTGGCGGGGTGAGCGGCGCGGCGGGGGCCGACCTGGGCGTGGCGATGGAGTGCCCGCCGTGCTTCAGCGAGGACTTCGGCGGCGAGCTGTGCGATGAATTCGAGATGACAGCTACCCGCGCAGGGGATGGCACCTACAGCTTCGCCTGGCCCGCAGTCGAGGGGGCTGAGTGGTATATCTTCTACATCCTGGATGCCTGGGGCGTCATGCTGCTCGACTCGCCAATCATGCTGGAGGGCGGCACCAGCCACGTGTACTCCTTCCATCCCGCTGACGTGAGCCGGGGGCCTTTCACCGCCCATGTGAACGCGGGGAGCGGCATGGACATTGGGACGTTCCTCTGCGTGGACGAGGTTCAGTTCTCCTTCGACGGGCCGGTTCCGGAGTGCTCGATTGATGTGGGCGTGGACATTGTGCCGGGCGCAGCGCGCCTGGCCGTGGCCAGTTGGACCCCGACGCCAGGTGTGGGTGCTTATCTGATCCACATCTATGCCATCGGGGATGATGGCGGCCTGATCGGCATTCGTGTCCTCACCGTGCCCGGCGACGCTGCCACCTACCATCTTGAGGGGGTGTTCCCCGCCGATTACTCCCGGTTTCGGATCAAGGTTGACGCCTACAGCGAAGCTACCGGCGGCGGGGCCTTCGGCGACATGCCCCAGGGCTTCATGTGCGGGGGCAGCGCCGACGTTGAGTTCCCCAAGCCCGGCCCTGTGGAATGGGGTCCTGCGGCGTAGCCCTGACCTGAGGAGGAGACGACCATGAAACACATGCGCACACAATGGCTGCGCGCCGGGCTGCTGGTGGCGATCCTCATGGCGATCGCGCTGCTGCCCAGCGCGCCGACAATCACTCAGGCTCAGGGCGGCGGCACAATCAGCTATGGCGCGAAGGTGTTCGGCACCATCACCGCAGACGCGCCGCGCGTCACCTACAGCTTTGAGGGCGGCGCGGGCGACGTGATCACCGTCATCGCCGACAACTGGACGGGGACGCTCGACCTGCGCGCCGAGCTGATCGCCCCCAACGGGCTGATCATCGCCAGCAGCGCCCAGAACACGCTCGACGACACCATGCAGGGCGCGTACCTCTCGGCGGTCCTGCCGGGTGACGGCATCTATCTGCTGTGGATCACCAGCGAGGACGAGACCACCGGCGACTTCGCGCTGACTTTGCTGGGGCGGGGCGCGCCGGACAGCACCGAGCTGATTTTCGGGCAGGCGGTAGAGGTGACCCTGATCCCCGCCGCCGACCCGCTGCGCTTCTGGTTCGAGGCTGAGGACTGCCCCACCTCGCTCATCGTGACCAACCTGAGCGAAGGGCTGCCCTTCACCTATCCGTTCGCACTCAAGGTCTACGACCAGCGCGGGCAGACCGTTGCCCTGCTGCGCGGCGGCGAGGAGCTTGAAGACTGGGTCACAGTCACCCCGCTCAGCGGGCGCTACGAGGTCGAAGTGTCGTCCGACCACCTGCTGGAGGCAGGGGACGTCCGCCTGCTGGTCACCTGCGCGGCGGACGCGCCTGGCTGCCTGCCAGGGCAGGCGGCTATCTCCGGCGTGACGGGCAGTGGCCCGCGTGAATGCGCGCGGTGCTTCGTCCCCGGCGATCCGCCCGGAGGCGGCGGCTGCCCAGACCTCCACTTCGCGGTCGAGCAGGGTGAGGACGATCCCCTGCACATGACGGTGACGTGGGATCCTATGTCTGGCGCGACCAGCTACGCGGTCTACGTCTATGGTCGCACTGCCGACAGCGGCGAAATGTACCTGACGCACGCCACCTGGACGCCCGGCGATCCGACCTCCTTCACCTGGCTCCTGCCGGAACACTATGTCGCCTTCCGCTTCGTCTTGCGCGTCTACATCGGCGACGACGTGGTGTGCGTCGCGGAGACCAGCCTGGAGTTTGAAGTTCCGCCGGACGGCGGCGAGCCGGTCTGCGACATTTTCACCGTGGACGCCGAAATCACCGACCTGGATACGCGCCAGGTGACCTGGACCTGGACGGCCTACCCCGGCGCAGAAGCCTACGTGGTGGAATGGTTCGAGGTGCTGGACGACGGGAGCGAAGCCCTGCGCGGCAGCATCCTGCTCGGCGCGGGGACGACCTCCTTCACCACGACGCTCCCGCCGCCGAGTGGCGCCAGCGACACGTGGCGGCTGCGCGTGCGCGTGCAACTGGATGGCGGGTTCCCATGCTTTGCCGAGCGCACCTTTGGGTTCCTACACCACCTGCCAGACTGCGAAGACTTCACCCTGGTCGAGACCGTCCACACTCCCACGTCTTCCACGATCATCTGGTCGGACTATCCCGGCGCAATGGGTTACATGCTGTCGGTGCTGGACGAGACCGGCGAGACGATGATCCCGCCCTTCCCACTGCTGCTGCCACCTGACCAACTTTCGTATGTGCTGGAGGGTTTGCCACCGGGAAACTATCTCGTCCGCGTCGGGCCGTGGATGGAGGCGACCTTCTGCGAGGAAGAGCTGTCCCTGACCTTCGAGCAGGGGCAGTTCCCCTGCCTGATCCGCACCAACCGCGCCGACGTGCGAGTGCGCGTGGGGCCGGGCGTGGATCGGGCCGCTTTCGCCTTCCTGACGGCGGGCGTGGAGTACCCGGTCATCGGCTTTGCCTACGATGCGGCGGGCAACCGCTGGTGGCAGCTTGACCGGGCGGCCATCCCCGGCGGTGAGGCAGCGCTCAGCCTGTGGGTGCTGGACAGTGAAGTCGAGGAGATCGGCGACTGCGACAACGTCCCACAGGGCGACGTGCCGCCGGTCGTGCCCATCGAGCCGGAAGTGCCGCCTGGTGAGCCGGGTCGGCCTCCGGGCGGCGGCTGGGGGCCTTGTGGCTCCTGCGACACTTGCGGGCACCCGGCCAGCGAGTGCGTCACCTCGCCGGAAGGGTTTTGCCTGTGGGATCCGGCGACGTGCACCGCGCCGGCGCCGACGTGCTTCAGTATCAGCACGGCGATTGACATGAGCCGCTGCCAGTATACGGATGGCCGAGCCATGCTTGACACTCCGCCCAACTGTGACGGCGGTTACTCGCCAGGCACGATAATCGAAGCCCATGCTGTCGCCGCTGACCCCAAATGCAACGTGGACTACTGGTCTGGCTGTGGTGTGTCGAGTGGCGAGAACAACATCACCTTCACCGCAACCAGTAGCTGCACTGTCACCGCGCACATGCACTACGGGCCTTAGGCCCGACGAAACCAGGGGTGAGTCGCGCGACTCACCCCTGGTATCTTCCTCCACATCAAAGCGCTTGCCGTTAACTGTAGCGCGTGCGCAGGGCCGCGATCTGTCCCTCGTCGAAGTAGTTGATGTGCCCCACCTGGCTCGCCACCAGGAAGATGCGCGCGTTCAGCTCGATGCTCTCCATATTGAACGCGGCATCAATGAGGGTGGGGGCGTAGGCGACCGCGCCGTGATTGCCCAGCAGCAGGGTGACGTGATCGCGCAGGTAGGGGATGATCGAGTCTGGAAGCTCGTCGCCGCCGGGGATGGCGTAAGGCACCAGCGGGCATGGCCCGGTGCGCACGACTATCTCCGGCAGGAAGGGCTTATCCAGGCCGATGCCGGCGACGGCCAGCCCAGTCGCCGTGGGCGGATGGGCGTGCACAACCGCGCGGATGTCCGGGCGGTGCTTGTAGATCGCCAGGTGCATCCGCCGCTCTGAAGAGGCATTTTTCCCCGTGCGCGAGGCGATCAGCCGGCCATCCAGGCTGAGCTTGACCATATCCTCTGGATTCATGAACCCCTTGCTGACGTTGGTCGGGGTGATGATGATCTCCTCTTCGTTGAGCCGGACGGAGATGTTGCCGTCGTTGGCCGCGACGAAGAGGTGGTGGTAGAGCCGCCGGCCTATCTCGCAGATTTCCGTGCGCACGTTCCATTCGTCCCACTCCGGCCAGGCGGGGTTGGCAGGGTGCGTCACGTCGCTGCGCGCCGGGTCATCGCTCGCTGTCGGGCGGCTACTGGTCTGCACATTGGTAGGAGGTCGCATTTTCGATTCCTTTCCTTTGGTTGCAGGAACAATACAACATCACGGGTAGAAAGTCAATGGCTCCTGCGCTGTCGAGGTCGTAAGGGGGGGGTGACGGCTGGCAGACGCGCGCCATACGGGCGGATCGTCGGGCCGGAATCATGTATAATAGGCTCCAGACAGAAATCGCGCAGGTTTCGTTTGTTTTCTTCTGTTTTTGTTAGCAAAGGGAGGCGCGCAATGCCAGCGCCGATGTTCGCAGAAGAACGACGCCGGGCGATCCTGGAGCGGTTGCGCGCGCATGGTCGTGTGGTTGTGCCGGACCTGGTCGAGCAGTTGCGGGTGAGCGCCGTCACCATTCGCAGCGACCTGAGCGCACTGGAAGAGATCGGCGTGCTGGAGCGCACTTATGGCGGGGCCGTGCTGCGGGCGGACGCCTCTATTCTGCAGGAGCTGTCGTTCAACGTGCGGCAGGCGCAAGGTCGCCAGCAGAAGAGCGCCATTGCTGCGGCGGCGGCGAGCCTGCTGGCCGATGGGTGCAGCGTTGCGCTCGACTGCAGCACGACGGCCTACGCGCTGTTGCCTTTCATCAAGCGCCTCAGCCACGTCACGGTGATCACCAACAGCCTGCGCGTCGCGCAGAGTCTGCTGGGAAGCCCGCAGGTGGATGTGCTGCTGCCGGCGGGGCGTCTGCGGCGCGACGCCGTCTCCATCGTGGGCAGCCCCGCCAGTCTGCCCTCTATCAACATCAATCTCGGGTTCTTCGGGGCGCGGGGCATCACGGCTATGATTGGCGTCACGGAGATCGACTCGGACGAGGCGATCATGAAGCGGACCATGTACGGGCGCTGCGTCTCCCCGGTGATCGTCCTCGATGGCAGCAAATGGGGGCAGGTGGCGCCGTATACGATTGTGCCGCCGTCCGAAGTGCGGCACGTCATCACGTCCGGGGATGCGCCAGAGGCCCTCGTCGAGCAATTGCGGACGGGCGGCGTTCGGGTGACGGTCGTGCCGTTCTAGCGCGTGTTCTGCACGTATCAACCTCACTCCCCCGGCCCTTTGCCCGGCAAGCCAGGAAGTGCGGTTGAGGGAGGAAGGCATGGGGGGAAGGCAAGTCAGCGCCCTTGCCTGACGGGTTTTGCGTGCGCGCCCCTGTTCTTCCTTAGTTGCATGTGGTCAATTAAAGACTATACTTAAATCTCTTATGAGCCTAATATAGTGCCTGCTCTGTATCCCACGACTCGTGCCGAGCTGCCTGTCGCCAACAGTTGGCCGGGCCGAAAATAAAAGATTCCTGTACCGGGGGGTGCCCATGATTCCGAAAAAGAAATGGTGGTTGTTGGGCCTTGTGCTGCTGGCCGGGTTTGTGTCGGGGGGGCTGCTCCCCTCGATCCAGGCAGCGCCGCCGGGCCAGTCGGCGGAGGAGGGCGAGGCGCTCTTCCAGCAGTATTGCACCGGCTGCCATACTATCGGCGGCGGCGACCTGGCCGGGCCGGACCTGCTGGGTGTCGCCGAAAAACGCGACCCGGAATGGCTGGAGCACTGGCTGGCCGAGCCTGATAAGATGATCGCCGATGGCGATCCCATCGCGCTGCAACTGCTGGCGCAATATAACAACATCCCCATGCCGAACCAGCATCTGACCCTGTCCGAGATTGACGCCCTGCTGGCCTATCTTGGTGTGGCCCAGCCGTCGCTCCCCTCACCGGGGGCGGGGCAGCCTGCGCTGGCCGGCAACCCTCAGGCGGGCAAAGACCTGTTCACCGGCGCGAAGGGCCTGTCCGCTGGCGGATCGGCCTGCGCAGCCTGCCACGACACGGCGGGGCTTGGCGCGCCCGGCGGGGGTCTGCTGGGGCCTGATCTCACCCAGGTCGTGCAGCGTTACGGGGGCGAGGCGGGTCTGCGCGGGACGCTGGGGGTCATCGCCTTCCCGTCTATGGTGCCCGTCTACCGGGATCGCCCGCTGACGCCCCAGGAGCAGGCCGATCTCGCGGCGTTCCTGGCGCAATCTGCCGAACAGTCTCCACCTAGCCGCGGGGTGCGTCACCTGACGGTGTACGCGCTGGCTTTCGGGGTGATGGATATTTTCCTGGTCGGGCTGTTCGTCTGGCATCGTCGTCTACCGCGCGCGGCGCGCCGACCACTTGCGCGGCGCTAGAGTTCTGGGGAACGGAGGGCAGATGTAATGGGTTGGGTCAAGGATTTGGTCAGTCCACAGGCGCGCCGCTGGGAAGAGCTGTACCGCAACCGCTGGCAGCACGACAAGGTGGTGCGCAGCACGCACGGCGTGAACTGTACCGGCGGCTGTTCGTGGAATGTCTACGTCAAAGATGGCATCGTCACCTGGGAGATGCAGGCGACCGATTATCCGCTGCTGGACGCGACGCTGCCTCCCTACGAGCCGCGCGGCTGCCAGCGCGGGATCAGCTTCTCCTGGTACATCTACAGCCCGATCCGGGTGAAGTACCCCTATGCGCGCGGCGTCCTGATTGACTTGTGGCGCGCGGCGAGAGCAGAGCACGCCGATCCGGTGGACGCCTGGGCGAGCATCATGGCCGACCCGGAACAGCGCCGCCAGTATCAGCGGGCGCGCGGCAAGGGGGGCCTGCGGCGCATCAGTTGGGACGAGGCGCTGGAGATTGTCACCGCCTCGACGCTGCACACGATCAAGCAGTACGGGCCGGACCGCGTGATCGGCTTCTCGCCCATCCCGGCCATGTCCATGCTCAGCTATGCGTCGGGCAGCCGTTTTCTGCAACTGCTGGGCGGCGTGGTGATGAGCTTCTACGACTGGTACTGCGACCTGCCGCCCGCCTCGCCGGAAGTCTGGGGCGAGCAGACTGACGTGGCCGAAAGCGCCGACTGGTACAACAGCAAATACATCGCGGTCATGGGGTCGAATGTGGCCATGACGCGCACGCCGGACGCACACTTCCTCTCCGAGGCGCGCACCGATGGCTCCAAGGTCGTGGTGTTCTCACCGGACTTCAGCCAGACGTCCAAGCACGCCGACTGGTGGGTGCCGGTCAACGCCGGACAGGACGGCGCGTTCTGGATGGCCGCCAACCACGTCATCCTCAAGGAGTTCCACGCCGACCGGCCAACGCCGTACTTCATGGACTACGTCAAGCGCTACACCGACAGCCCGTTTCTGGTGGTGCTGGAGCCGGACGGAGACAGCTACAAGCCGGGACGCATGTTGCGCGCCAGCCAACTGGCGCAGTATCAGGACGAGGAGAACGCCGAGACCAAGTACCTGGTGTTCGACGCGGCGAGCGGGGCGATCAGGCTGCCGCAGGGCACCATCGGCTTTCGCTGGCAGAAACAGAAAGGCCAGTGGAATCTCGACCTGAAGGACGGGCAGGACGGATCGGAGATCGATCCGGCGCTGACGCTGCTGACCGATCACGATGCGGTGCTGCCGGTCGCTTTTCAGGATTTCGCCTTTGACCGGACGTTCACGCGCGGCGTGCCGGTGCGCACAGTCGAGACTACGGCCGGCTCGCTGCCCGTCGCCACGATCTATGACCTGCTGATGGCGCAGTTCGGCGTCGGGCGCGGGCTGGAGGGCGACTACCCGGCGGATTACGATGACGAGGACAGCCCCTATACCCCGGCCTGGCAGGAGCGCTTCACCGGCATTGATCGCCAGACGGTCATCCGCTTCGCCCGCGAATGGTCGGCTACGGCAGAGCAGACGCAGGGGCAGTGCTCGATCATCATCGGGGCGGGGGTCAATCACTGGTATCACAACAACCTGCTGTACCGGGCGGCCATCAGCGGGCTGATGCTGACCGGCTGCGTGGGGCGCAACGGCGGCGGGCTGAACCATTACGTGGGCCAGGAGAAGCTCGCGCCCATGTCCGTCTGGCTGCCGGTGGCGATGGCTCTCGACTGGGTCAAGCCGCCGCGCCTGCAGAACTCCCCGTCGTTCCACTACGTGCACTCCGACCAGTGGCGCTACGAGGGCAACTTCGCTGCGCTGGCCCCGGTCGGCGACGCTGGTCACCCGCTGACGCAGGGCCACACGATGGACATCCAGCGCCAGGCTGTGCGCTCCGGCTGGCTGCCGTTCTTCCCACAGTTCAACCGCAGCTCGCTCGAACTGGTGCGCGAGGCGGAGGCGGCCGGCGCGAGCACGCCGGACGCGATCAAGCAGTGGATCGTCGAGCAACTGCGCAGCGGGGCGCTGCGCTTCGCCGTAGATGACCCGGACGCGCCGGAGAACTGGCCGCGCACCTGGTTCATCTGGCGCGGCAACGCCCTGCAAGCCAGCGCGAAGGGGCACGAGTATTTCCTCAAGCACTACCTGGGCACGCACACCAACGCCATCGCCGAAGACGTGTCCGGCGAAGAGCCAGCGCCAGAGGGCAAGCTCGACCTGGTGGTGGACATCAACTTCCGCATGGACACCTCGGCGCTGTATTCGGACATCGTGCTGCCCACCGCCACCTGGTACGAGAAGGACGATCTCAACTCGACCGACCTGCACTCGTACATTCACCCCCTGCAGGAGGTCGTGCCGCCGTGCTGGGAGTCGCGCAGCGACTGGGACATCTTCAAGGCTATCGCGGGCAAGGTCAGCGAGCTGGCGGCGGAGCACTTCCCCGTCCCGGTGCGCGACATCGTGGCCGCGCCGTTGCAGCACGACACGCCCGCCGAGATCGCCCAGCCGGATGTCAGGGACTGGGCGGCGGGCGAATGCGAGCCGATCCCCGGCAAGACCATGCCCGATTTCGTGGTGGTGGAGCGCGACTACACCAATCTGCGCAACCGCTACATCTCGCTGGGGCCGGGTGTGCGGGACGGCGGCATCGGCGTGCACGGCATCCAGTGGTCGGTCGCGGACCTGTACGACGAGTTGGCTGAGGATCGCCCCGCCGTGCACTGGAATGGCGCGCGCTACCCTTCCCTGGAAGACGCGAAGGAAGCGGCAAACGCCATCCTGTATCTTGCGCCGGAGACCAACGGCGAAAGCGCCTATCGCGCTTTCAAAGCGGAAGAAGTGAAGGTGGGCCTGCCGCTGGCCGACCTGGCGGAGGGGACGCGGGGCGTGCGCTACACCTTCGAGGACCTGGGCCGGCAACCGCGCCGCCTGTTGACCAGCCCGGCCTGGTCGGGCATCCTCAATGATGGGCGGGCCTACTCAGCGTACTGTCTGAATGTCGAACGCCTGGTGCCCTGGCGCACCCTGACCGGACGCCAGCACTTCTACCTCGATCACGAGGGCTACATCGCTTTCGGCGAGCATCTGCCGACCTACAAGCCCAAGATCGATCCGCACGCACACGGCGACATCCTGCGTACGAAGGCCGTCGAGGGATCGATCATGCTCAACTACCTGACCCCGCATGGCAAGTGGCAGATTCACAGCACCTACTCGGACAACCTGCGTATGCGCACGCTGTCGCGCGGGGTGGAGCCGTTCTGGATGAACGTCGAGGATGCCGCTGCGGTGGGCATTGAAGATAACGACTGGGTGGAGATCTTCAACGATCACGGAGTGATGGTGACACGGGCCATCGTGACGGCGCGTATCCCGCGCGGGCTGTGCTTCGTCTATCACGCCACCGAGCGCACGCTCTCTGTGCCCCGCTCGCCGCTGCGCGGCGACCGCCGGGCCGGGGGCCACAACAGCCTGACCCGCACCCGCCTGAAGCCAAACCTGATGCTCGGCGGCTACGGTCAGTTCACCTACGCCTTCAACTACTGGGGGCCAACCGGTGTGAACCGCGACACTTTTGTGCTGGTGCGCAAGCTCGAAGGCGAGCCGCGCTGGTAAAGGCGAGAAAGGGCGACCACCATGAATATTCGAGCGCAGGTCTCGATGG